>Ga0308169_10000049_pt1 | contig 291228 bp, 268 predicted proteins | sample PhyBR1_2_FD_202139 | JGI IMG/M metagenome (GOLD analysis project Ga0308169, IMG submission 202139) | Phyllosphere microbial communities from UC Gill Tract Community Farm, Albany, California, United States - DLSLSB.R1 | ecosystem: Host-associated > Plants > Phyllosphere > Unclassified | place... | reverse complement strand
CCAAGCACAAGCGAAAGTAGTACAGAGCCAAGCACGAGTGAAAGCAGTACAGAGTCAAGCACGAGTGAAAGCAGTACAGAGTCAAGCACGAGTGAAAGCAGTACAGAGTCAAGCACGAGTGAAAGCAGTACAGAGCCAAGCACAAGCGAAAGTAGTACAGAACCAAGCACAAGTGAAAGTAGTACAGAACCAAGCACAACTGAGAGCAGTACCTATCCAGGTAAAAATGGAAAGCAATCAGATACAAGTACCACAACTAATACCACAACAAGTAGTTCTAGCAGTGTTTCATCAACAAACAACTCTGACAAGCCTGTGATCAGTGAAGATGGGACAGTTGAAAACGATGGAACAGGTACGATGCAGATGAACGATAGACGTGAAAAAAAAGTAGCGCTAGCCGTTGAATCAAACACCAATAATGATGATCCTTCGACCAAGAATGAACAATCACAAAATCAACAGCTTTTCCCTAAAACAAATGGAGAAAGAAATAATTTGTGGATCATGGTAGGTGCAGTGCTTATCTATGTAGTGACACTTCTTTTCTATAGAAGAAAACAGGTATAAAAGAAAAAACGAAGCTGTGACATTAATTGTCTTATCCCCTTAAACTTGAATAAACGGTGTTCCAGAAGTAACTCCTTTAGAAATAAGCCAGAAAACTCCAAAAATTTGAAAGACAATTTTCGGAGTTTTCTGGCTTATTTCTCGGAGCTGGACACTTCTGTCACAACCTTGTTTTTAGTTGACATCAAAGCGATAAGAAAGAGGTGTTTCTTTGTCTTTGTTTTTTCGATAGAGCCAATAATCAAGGACAGCAGCAATACAGATACAGATAGGCGCATTTTCTTCACAAGGGATATCAAGAACATAATAATCACCGGTAAAGAGGGTTGCTTTGTCCATCTCCATGATTAGTTCATTGAAATGCTGGATCTGATAGCGGTGGTTATAGATATCTCCTTGAACGGTCCAATGCAATCGGCGAATATAATAAAAATCTCCTGGCCAATTGAAAATCTTTTGCATCGTACCGACTTTTTCGAAATCTTTGTAAAGTTCAAAGCGTGTGCCAAATGTCAGACTGATTTGTTTGATATGTGCGACTAGATCACCATTCATGGCATAAAGAGACAAGGCATCTCCTTTCGTTCCCCAGCGGCCGACCATCAAAAAAAGTGATTTACCTTTTTCGTCTTTGACGATCGTCCGAGTCGCACGACTCAGCTGTTTTTCCTGAATGAAAAATTCTGACATATTTGTTCCCCTCTTTCTTCAAACAACTATAGGTTTTCGTTGATTGCGCGTAAGATGGCTTTGCCAACACCTGATTCAAGATTTGTGTCTGTTAAGTATTTAGCGTAATCTTTGACTTCAATCTCTGCATTTCCCATGGCGAAACTAACGCCGGCGGTTTGCAACATACTGACATCGTTAAAATTATCACCGATCGTCATGACTTCATCTAAAGTGATCCCTCGTTCATGAGCGACATGAGCAACTGCGATTCCTTTTTGAGCATTTTTATGGTTGACTTCAAGATTGTTTTGACCAGAAGAGGTCACTGCCAGTTCGCCTAAATTACTGATTTCTTTCCCTACAGGGCCTAAAATACGTGGGCCTTCAGTATGGAAACAGATGATTTTTAGGACTTCAAGTGTATCATCAAGTAGTAATTCGCGAATGCTATCAACATAAGTGATGTGTAAGAGTTCAAGATTAGCTGAAGCCATGGCGATCGCCATTTTGTAAGTCAAATGGGGCATATGGGTCGCAATGGAAGAAGCAAAGCTTTCGATTCTTTTTGGTTGGCTTTCCGAATACAATCCTTGGTTTGTCGCTACCTCGTAATAAATACCATTTGCATCTAAAATATCCATGACTGTCATGGCTTGGGGACTTGGAATTGGCACTGTAAAAAGCGACTTACCGGATCTGTCAAAAACTTGCGCGCCATTTAAAGTGATCATCGCACAATCGATTCCTGCTTCATCTAAGGCTGCTCGTGCTTCTTGTGCGTTACGTCCAGTAGCGACCATAAATTCAATACCCAGCTCATTTGCCATGCGGATTGCTTCAGTATTTTCTGTTGAGATACTCATATGTGCATCGAGTAAAGTGCCGTCCATATCAGAGGCAATTAATTTGATCATGTGATTACCGTTCCTTTCCTTTTCTCCCTCCTAGTTTAACATACTAATGCGAGATAAGATGGAAGATTTTGACTTGTTAACAAATAATTTGTGAGTTATTCTGGAAAATAGGAGGTGGGAAATTTGAAGAAAATCATCCACAATAGTTGGCAAGAAGTATTAGCTGATGAATTTGAAAAAGATTACTATCAGCAGTTGAGAATATTTTTAAAAAATGAGTACGCAACTCAAAAAATCCATCCGGATATGTATCATGTTTATGAAGCGTTAGAGCTGACTCCCTATGAAGAAGTCAAAGTCGTGATTCTAGGACAAGACCCTTATCATGGAGCAAATCAAGCGCATGGGCTTTCTTTTTCCGTACAACCAGGAGTAAAAATACCACCGTCTCTGGTCAATATCTACAAGGAATTGAAGAATGACATAGGGATCGAACCAGTTCCTCATGGGAATTTAGTGACTTGGGCCAAACAAGGTGTTCAGCTTTTGAATACTGTACTAACTGTCAGAGAAGGGCAAGCTTATTCTCATCGCGGAAAAGGCTGGGAACAATTGACGGATGCGATCATTGAGAAGCTGAATGAACGAGACAAACCGATCGTGTTTATTCTTTGGGGCAAACCTGCACAAGAAAAAATGAAAATGATCGATAAAAGTCGACACATTATAATAACAGCTCCACATCCAAGCCCATTATCGGCGCATCGTGGCTTTTTTGGTTCAAAACCATTTTCAAAAACGAATGATGCTTTGCTTGCTCTGGGTGAAACACCGATTGATTGGCAACTGCCTAAAACAGTGTAATGATACAGCGCTTTCCTGTTATAGTGCAGTTTTGCCAAATTATGTGAAAAACTTAATTATTATCCATAATCTGACTGATACAGAAATTTAAAACTGTTCTTTTTTTTGATAATAGTGTATCATGGTAGTTAATAAAAATAACTGGGGGTCATCTTGTGGAATTGTTTGATAGTTTAAGATTTAAAATTGTACGTCGCGGCATCAAAATCGTGTTTCCAGAAGCAACGGATGCAAGAATTTTAGGAGCAGCAGCACGTTTAAAAGCAGAAGAATTAGTTGAACCGATTTTGATCGGTAGCAAAGAAGAAATTGAAGCAGCAGCGAATGCACGTGGTATCCAAACATCTAACTTCACGATCATCAATCCAAATGATTATGAAAAATGGGATGAAATGGTCGAAGCTTTTGTTGAACGCCGTAATGGAAAAGCAACAAAAGAACAAGCAGAAAAAATCTTAAAAGATGTCAATTACTTTGGAACAATGCTTACATATATGGGCATTGCTGATGGTATGGTTTCTGGAGCGATCCATTCAACCGGAGATACAGTACGTCCAGCACTACAAATCATCAAAACAAAACCAGGTGTAAGTCGTACAAGTGGTGCTATGATCATGGTTCGCGGTAGAGATCAAGAAAAATATGTCTTTTCTGACTGTGCGATCAACGTGAATCCAAACGCACAAGAATTAGCTGAAATTGCTGTGGAATCAGCAAAAACAGCTGAACTATTCGATATCGATCCAAAAATCGCATTGATGAGCTTTTCAACAAAAGGTTCTGCAGCAGCTCCTGAAGTAGACAAAGTAGTTGAAGCAACAAGAATCGCGAAAGAATTAGCGCCTCAATATACGATCGATGGCGAATTACAATTTGATGCTTCTTACGTTCCAGCAGTCGCACAATTAAAAGCCCCTGATTCTAAAGTGGCAGGTCAAGCAACAGTCTTTGTCTTCCCTGAATTACAATCAGGAAACATTGGCTACAAGATCGCTCAACGTTTTGGTAACTTTGAAGCAATCGGACCAATCTTACAAGGATTGAACAAACCAGTAAGTGACCTTTCTCGTGGTGCTAATGAAGAAGATGTCTACAAATTAGCGATCATTACAGGTGCACAAACATTATTAGATTAATCGAACAGTAGATCTAAAAAGAAAAGGGCTAGGGAGCTGAGGATTCCTGACTCTTTTCTTTTTTTTTGTTGGATTACACGTTATACTGACAAAAAAGAATGAGGAGAAATGATGATGATTGAATTAACAAGTGTGGCGATGACAGACCAATTAGCAGAAATCATTGGAAAAGTCGCTCATCCGGGAGATAATCTAGTGTTGACTGGTGATCTAGGTGCTGGTAAAACGACTTTGACAAAAGGAATTGCAAAAGGATTAGGCATCGATCAAATGATCAAGAGTCCGACCTATACGATCATTCGTGAATATACACAAGGAAAAATGCCTTTGTACCATATGGATATCTATCGTGTCGCTGCTAGCGGTGCTGATTTGGGATTAGATGAATATTTTGAAGGTGATGGACTTTCAGTCATTGAGTGGGGAAATCTATTAGAAGATGCTTTACCTGAAGATTATTTGGAACTGATTATTGAAAAAAGTGATACAGAATCAGAAAAAAGGTATGTGAAATTCCAATCATACGGGCCGAATAGTCAAGAGTTTGAAAAACGTATCTATGAAGCATGGGCGGATTCTCATGGCTAATGATGTTGAACTGACGTTAAAAGAAGCGGAGAAATCAGATGCTCAAGGATTGTTAGTGATGCTACGCCAAGCGAGACAAGAAACGGATTATTTTGTTGTTGAGGAGCGTTCACTTAATAAAAGTAAAGAGGTACTTGCAACTGAATTGTCTCGAATAAAAGAAAATGCAGAACACTTATTATTTTTAGCCTGTGTCAAAAAACAGGTGGTAGGTGTTGTTTCTGTTGCTCCCAAACCTGGTTTGCCCCGACATGGCGAAATAGGGATCAGTATCTTGAAAGAATATTGGGGGATGGGGTTAGGCACGATTCTTTTAGAAGAGGCAATTATTTGGGCTACAGAAAATATGCGATTTAGTACGTTGGTTCTTGATGTATTGGCGGGCAATCAACGAGCCGTCCATCTTTATCAAAAAATGGGGTTTCAAGAGGAAACCCAAAGTGTTGACTCTTCGAGAAGACAAGGTCAATCATTGGCGATAATCAAGATGAAACGAACGATTGAGCATGAAATAAACTGATTTCAAAAACAAAGAACCTGAAAAGTAGTTGACCACTTTTCAGGTTCTTTATTTATCGTCATCGTTGATTCTTTCGTACGAGGGAAACAACAAATAGAAATGAAAGAATTAGCTTATTTTAATTTTAGCTAATTGAACTATTTCACTGTGACTAATTTTTTCAATGGGTCTGTCCCAAAAAATTTTTCCTGATATAACAAGATTTCCGCGCATGCTCGACTATCTTCTAACGCATCATGGTGATTTTTCAACGTGATATCCAAATTTTCACAAACTGTATTCAAGCGATGATTTGGCATCTCCGGAAACAAGCGGCGACTTGTTTTGACGGTACACAATGAGAGATAGTTCGGTTGAGGCAACTGATAATAATCTAAACAACCAGCCAATACTTTTGTATCAAATGCGGCGTTATGCGCAACGACTAATCGGTTTTTTTGGAAATACTTTTCGATTTTCTGCCAAACATCTGGAAATTTAGGTGCCTGTTGGACATCTTCGGGTCGGATGCCATGGATCTGGATGTTACGCCAGAAAAACGGCGTTTCCGGTTGGATCAAGGTATAAAATTCATCGACAATCTGACTGTTCTCCACTTTGACAAGGGCTAAGGAACACGCACTATGAGATTGGTGGTTCGCAGTTTCAAAGTCCATCGCGATAAAATTCATTTTCAAATAAGCCTCCTTTAAAAAATAAACCATAACATAGATTTGTATGAAAAGAAATAGCTTTTTCAGACTATGTAACAAGTAAATATGGTGTCAGTGAAGGATCAAGGGAAGAAAATCGGGACAACCCAATTTCTTCCGTTGCTATCCTTACTATTCGATAATTAATTCGACAGGGCAGTGGTCACTACCTAGAATCGATGTATGGATTTTTGCATCAACCAAACGAGGTGTCAAATCTTCACTCGTCAAGAAGTAATCGATACGCCAACCTGCATTGTTTTTTCGAGCATTGAAACGATAACTCCACCAAGAATAGACGCCTTCTAACTCTGGATAGAAGTAACGGAAAGTATCTACAAAACCATTATCAAGTAAATGAGACAATGCGTTTCGTTCTTCGATTGAGAAACCGGCACTTTTTTGATTCGTTTTCCAATTCTTCAAATCGATGTTTTCATGGGCGACATTTAGATCCCCACAAACGATCACCGGTTTTTGTTTTTTCAACTCTTCTAAATAATCATAAAAAGCAGATTCCCATTCTAAACGGTAATCGAGGCGTTTCAATTCATTTTGTGAATTTGGTGTATAGCAAGTGACTAAGTAAAATTCAGGATATTCTAACGTGATCAAACGACCTTCTTGATCATGGACATCAATGCCCATTCCATAAGAAACGTTCAATGCAGGTTCTTTGGCGAAGATCGCTGTACCTGAATAGCCTTTTTTGACCGCATAATTCCAATATTGATGGTAACCTGGTAAATCCAAGTCGATTTGACCTTCTTGTAGCTTTGTTTCTTGAAGACAGAAGAAATCTGCATCAAATTCCTTAAATGTTTCTAGAAAATTTTTATTGACGATGGCTCTTAAACCATTGACATTCCACGAAATCAGTTTCAAAAAAACACGCTCCTTTTTCTATCAAGTCTGTGCGATTATATTGTACCTCATTTTTATTAAAAATAGTGTAAGATAAGAGTAATAACAGATAGCAGGAGGGAAACCATGAAAATTGGCGTAGTAGGAGTAGGTAATATTGCCGAAAAAGCATATTTACCCACATATGCAGAGAAACAAGGAATGGTTGATTTTTATTTTGCGACACGTAATCAGGTAACGAAAGATCGTCTGAAGAAAACCTATGGATTTGCTCATTTGTATGAGTCGCTGGATGACTTAATTGAAGAGGAAATCGAAGCATGTATGATCCATGCGGCAACAAGCGTTCATTTTCAATTAGCTAAAAAATGTTTGGAACATAATATCCATGTTTATATCGACAAGCCTTTAAGTGTCGACCTAAAAGAAATCCAAGAGTTACAAGAATTGGCAGAACAACATCAAGTGATTTTAATGGTGGGCTTCAACCGACGATTCGCCCCAATGGTCGAAGAATTAAAAGCGATTCCAGAAAAACGGTTGATCCAGTTACAAAAAAATCGCATTGCGGCAAAAGAAACAACTGCTTTTGTCATTTACGACCTGTTCTTGCATCTGGTGGACACGGCTGTTTATTTATTAGACGAACCAGTGATCAAAACAACTTCTCATATCCGAGAAAAGGAAGGTCTTATGGAAGTAGCGATGTTGCAACTTGAAACTGCGAACCAAATGGCAATCGTGACGATGGATCTTGGAAGTGGTGCGAATACTGAAACCTATCAAGTGACGAGCAAACAAGGAACCTATGAATTGAGTGATCTGACAGAATTAGTCATCCGTAAACCAGATACGGTGGAAATAAAGAAATTTGGTGATTGGGAAACAACATTGAGCAAGCGTGGTTTTGTGCCGATGGTGGAACGATTTTTTGAAGAGGTGCAAGAAACGACACCTGACAAAGAAAAGTTGAAACAAGCTGGAGTATACGACAGCCATGCGCTTTGTGAGGAAATGTTGAATAATATTTATCGTCATCAGCTTTGAGCAAAACTGGCAAGATTGTTTTAAGCGTGATAGAATGATGGGGACGTTTGAAAAGAAAGGAAAGTCCTCAGTGAATAAAGAAGATATCGTTAAAAAAAATCCAGAGTTGAATCTGTTGCTTGATGAACCGTTAAGTCATTATACATTTACCAAAACCGGTGGACCGGTAGATGTTTTAGCTTTTCCCAAAACCAAATCAGAAGTCAAGCAGTTAGTTGATTATTGTCGAGAAAACCAAGTGCCATGGTTGGTACTAGGAAATGCAAGTAACTTGATCGTCCAAGATGGTGGGATTCGCGGCGTGGTCATCATGTTGACAGAGATGAACCAAATCAGCGTTGAAGGCACGATGGTGATTGCAGAAGCAGGTGCAAAACTGATCGATACGACGTATGCAGCCTTGGCAGAATCTTTGACAGGATTCGAATTTGCCTGTGGGATTCCTGGAAGTATCGGCGGTGCAGTCTACATGAATGCAGGAGCTTACGGTGGGGAGATCAAAGACGTGTTTGCAGAAGTCGACTTATTATTAAGTGATGGGACGATCCAAACCCTGTCAAATGAAGAAATGGCCTTTTCTTATCGCCATAGTGAATTACAGAAGATGGATGCTATCGTCTTAGAAGCTCGTTTCCAATTAACACCTGGTGATCATGAGATGATCAAAGGTCGGATGGACGAATTGACGGAATTGCGTGAAGCAAAACAACCATTGGAATACCCTTCATGCGGTAGTGTCTTCAAACGACCTGAAGGACACTTCACAGGACAACTGATCCAAGAAGCAGGGTTACAAGGCTTGAAATGGGGCGGCGCACAGATTTCGGAAAAACATGCCGGCTTTATCGTCAATATCGACCATGCAACAGCAACTGATTATACAGAGTTGATTGCCCATATCCAAGAGGTAATCAAAGAGAAGTTTGATGTTACATTAGAGACGGAAGTACGGATCATTGGTGAAAAAAGAAGCTAAAGGAAAGTAGGTGGTGTGATGTTGGATAAGCAATTGCCCTATGCAGAGATTTGGATGACACGCCCACTCAATGAAGAATTGCCTTCTTATCCCTTGAATCAGCAGTATCGCTTTGAAAAGTATCAACCAGGAGCAGAGCAGGATTGGGCAATCATTGAAACAGCAGTCGGTGAATTTGACACCGTGGAACAGGCATTGGCTTACTTTGACCAAGCTTTTGCCCCTTATCCAGAAGAGCTGGCAAAGCGTATGTATTTTGTGGTCAACGAACAAGGTGAACGCATTGCCACCTGCACTGCTTGGTGGAAGCTTCGTGAGAAAGAATATCCGCTTTTTCATTGGTTAGCGGTCAAGCCAGAACATCAAGGAAAAGGAATCGCCAGAAGTTTGACGATCGAAGTCCTCCGTTGTTTTCAGCAAATAACGACACAAAGCCCAATCTATTTACACACACAGACATGGAGTCACCCAGCGATCAAACTTTATCAAAGTTTAGGTTTCACGTTCATTCCTGATAAATTTGATGGTAGTGAAAATCCTGATTATGAAATAGTGATGGATATTTTATCATCGAAAATAAAAAAAGCACCTAAAAAATAGGTGGTGACAGAAGTATTCAGCTCCGAGAAATAGGCGGTGAAACCCGAAAATTGTTCTTCAAATTTTTGGGTTTCACCGCTTATTTTTGGCGGAGCTGGCTTGCGAATACCGTATACACGATTTTAAGGATAGAAATAAAAAGGAATTTCATTTTTGTTCCAAACGCTTCAAATTGCTTCAATGTTAGAGAATTATTAGGTTGATCGCTAAGCGGGAAAACCTTCACTAAGACATTAAAGTTATTAGTTCATATACCAATGTTATTTAAATATCAAGAAATAATAGGTCAACTTAGAAATAGGTTTGTGTGTATAATCAGGTCAATAGAAAAAACAACAAAACGTCCAGATGATTTAGTAATAAGAGTCAATTAGATATCCGAGATAGTTGAATCACCCATATTTATTTTTTACTTCTAGAAGAAATGAAAGTTGAGTTGTCAAATCTATCTTGAAAATTTGAAAACAAACCGTTAAAAAACTCGTAATACTTAGATTTATCTGTCCTATTTAGTAATCAGATACGTGTTTCATAGTGGTGAAATCGGTAATCAGTCAGAATGTGTCAAGAATAATAGAGAAAGATAAACCCATTGTTTTCGTTTGTTATGACCTAAAATAATCGGGGCTTTGATAGTAGTCATTTCGCAACACCTAAAGTTGATAAACATACTATTCTATAAGCAAAATTGATTGACCACAAGGAGCTAAAAATAGGGGATTATTATCTGTTTTTGTCGCTTATTTCTAGGTGTTGAATACTTCTATCTCAACCACGTTTACATAGTTAGCTAGCTATCTCATTTTAGCGAAGGAGTGATCAAAATGCCACAAGATGATTTTAGAAGAGAAAGCGGTCTGTTCAACAACAAACGCAATGATGAAATGAATGAAAAACACGCGCAACAAGTTTTAAATTTTATCGCATCAAATTCTGGACATACCTTAACAGAGCAAGGAATCCGACACCCAGTAGGATGGTTGTATACATGGATGACCTTGGGTGCGATCGTTCCACCAGTTGATCGTCTCAATCAAAGAAGTTCTCCTACTACAGCTTTCGAAGCAGACACCCGTATTGATCTGAGAAGTGAAGGTAATCAGACAAGGATCCATTCCTTTCACTCAAGTTCTACCGTCAATCCTAACCTAATCCACCACCGAAGCCAAGTACCCTTGATAGAGAATATCCCCCCCAGTTTCCTAGCTGATCCACAGATAGAACCGACCGTCAATACTACAAATAATTCTTCTACTCAAACCCTCCCTTTATATCCGCACCAAAATTTAGAACTAAAAGCCGATATTGCGGAAGTGGCTCATGAATTCAGCCTTTCTATTCACAAAATCGCTCATGATATCGAAGAACTGATGAATTGTACGCTCACGAAAAGAGCCACGCAAATGAAAAAATGGATTTTCTGGGGAGAAGAGATTGAACAAACACAGTTAAGAACGGTTTGTAAAGTAGCCGTCGCAAAAGCAAAGAAAGAGAATGGAGAAAGACCAAGGCAAAGAAGTCAACACCGACATTTTTCTTTTCATCGCATGACAAATAACTCCACTCCTGAGGCCAATCAATTTAAAGCAAATGAAAAGCTTGAAAAGTTAAGAGAGATCTTTCAATCCTCCTTAGAAAATAAGCAGAGCCAACATGGGAATACAACTGACAAAAAAAGTCAATCAACAGATAAAATGAGCAATGAAACAGACCATTTTTGGGATGGATTAAGCGAGACGTTTTCTCAGTTTTTCCTTGAATACGAACATACGAACTATACGAAAGAACAGGCAGGAGCAAATGGTGGATCGGTGATGTCACATTTTCTTGACTTGTTGTTGCGTACTTTTTCTGTGGACTATGGGAAACATGGTCCAGATGAGCCTCAAACACAAAAGAATATGAACCTTTCAATGAAAACTCATCCCAATGATAATGTCCTTTCACATAAGACTTTCATAAAGAAAGTAAATCAGAAAAAACCAGAAAATAGCTATCAGGAAAAAATATCAAACCTAAAATCAGAAACACAACCAGCATTGAAATCGGAAGAAAGGCGTGTTTTGACACAGATACATCAGTTGGCAAGTGACTTTTTAGGAAGGATAGATAGATTTGTCCAGAAAACGGTAGGACTTCAATTTTTAGCAGCCGAAGCCAAACCCATTCCTACTGATCGACAAATGCAAAGCGATCATTCTGTTTCTAACGATCCAGAGATGAAGTCTTATCAAGTATTGTCTAGGGAGACATTAATGAAATTAAATTATATCATTATGGCTTACCTTGATAATTCACCCTCACCAGAATCTACAGCTAGCCAACTTGAACCGTTTTGGTATGATTATGAGGTCTATGAAAAGCGAGGCGAAATAGCAAAAGTTAATCAAGCGCTGACGAAATTCTTATGTGAGCAAAGTATCCCTTGTGAAGGGCTGTCTACACTTCAATTATTTAATGCAGTAAAGAACTGGATAAGGAAAGCGGGAGAAAACAATAAATTAGCTAGAAAACTACAAGTTGCACAATTGATTTTGAAGACTCTGGGATTGTCCAGTCAAGGGTTATCCGACAAAAGAGGCGAAGAGATTATTATTCAATGGAGAAACAATAATATTTTTAAAGATTACACGTTTGCATTGCCGCCAAAATCAACTGCAAAAGAAGAAGACAATCATGAAGCCACGAACCTTCCACTAAAAACAACTACTTCGTTACCACCAGTAATGCTTGATCCACAATTACAATCAACCGAAGAAATACCTCTAGAGACACGAATAAAATTACAAATGGTTTTTACGAAATATATGTATGGTCAAATGCTTGATGGGATGTTGAAGGGGCAGATACCAGAAAATTTACCACCTTTGTGGTATGATCGTGCGCTTTTTGAAAGGCGAGATGCAATTGACAAAGTGAACGATTCAGTGAATGTTTTTATCTGTCAAAAAAAACGACGGTGTTCAACTATGTCTGGGCAAGAATTGCTTCTTGAAATACAACATTGGGAAAGAGTAGATGATGTGGAAACGGAGAGAAGTAAAAGAAAACAAGTTGCAGAGATTATTCTGCGTGTTTCAGGATTACCTCCTCGCAAATTGACCGATGAGACGGTAGCTAGCATTTTGATGCAATGGCGAAATAATAATCTTTTTAAAAATTATCAATTTAAATCTTTAGAAAAAGCATATACGGTAATACCAATATTCAATACTAGTCAATCCATGTCAACTACACCTACGAGAATATCAAAAAAAGGAGATGGCGCAATTCTCCCTCAAATGAACGATGCTAAGCGCCAAAAGAAAAAGGGAGCATCTACGACAAAAGAAAATTCGGAAGTTGATGAAAAAGCTTTTGGCGAACGGTTGAATAAAATTAATAGTATAATTGTTGCATTTTTAGAGGGGAAACCTTCTCCTGTACCAACTTCTGAGAAATTAGCACCTATGTGGTATGAACAGGAGATGTTCAATAAGATCAATCTAACGCAAAATGTCAATGATGCAGTCAAAAAATTTCTATGTGAACAAAAAGTCCCCTGTGAGAATTTATCTCCCCTTCAGTTGATTCTTGCCACACAAGAGTTTCTAAGAAGAGACGGAAAAGAGGTTGAATTAAGTAGAAACAAACAGGTTGCTGAAATCATCCTTAATTCTTCGGGACTAACAGGTCAAACAATAGCGGATACTCGTGCGATTGCTATCATATTGCAATGGCGAAACAATAATATTTTTAGAGACTACAATTTTTTCCAGCCAAGGGACATGAGGAAGTAGACATCTTAAACAATGATCTAATTGGAATAATCACTTCTGTTCGGCCGAATACCTATGGCTCACTCCCTGTGGATATCGTGACAACGGTGAACAACATGCATGTCGCTTATATGAAGAAATTGCCTTTACCCATTTCTATAGAAGAACCGCTTATCCCCTTATGGTACGACTATGAACTGTTTCAAGATCGGGAAAAAACAAAGAACGCCAATCAATTCGTGCAGAAATTTCTCTATAGTCAACAGTTTTTTAATGATGATCGATCACCACAGGGAATCGTTCTAGCCGCACATGAATGGATAAATGATGGGCAGGTAGATTCAAAGATTTTAGAAAGGCAAAAACAACTTGTTCCGAACATTCTTGCGGGGTACGGAATGGTGAGACAAAATCTAACTGCTGTCGAGGAAACAAATATTTATTTCCAATGGAAAACCAACAATATGTTAAGTAATTACCAATTTATTGAGCTAAAGCTACCAGTAGAGAAGGGAAAAGTGACAGAAACCAGTGAGATGAAAGTGATACCGTCCACTATGGAAGATTCTGATTTAGCATTAGTGCATACAATCGTTTTCGATATTGTCAAGAATGTATCTCCTGTGACACATTATTCCGAACCGTTACCAATTCTCTATTTTCATTTTGGCCTTTTTTTAAGACGAGATGAAACAAACATGGTGAATCAAAAATTGAAGGAGTTTTTTTCTAAAGCAGGAATCGAGATCAAAGACACCACGAGCAATGAGTTAGAAAAAGCACAATTTCAATGGATTCAAAAAGGGGGAACAAGTGAAAGCAATGATACCTCTGAAAGAGAACAGTTCTTAGCATATTTTATCGCAAAAACATATGGACTAACGGACATTCGATTTGGGGAATTTTGGTCCTCTATAAAAACACAGGAGATTTTTAATCAATGGAAGAGTAATACTTTATTGGAAGGATATACTTTCAAGGAAGTGAGTCCTGAGATGATTCATTATCAATTAGGGAAAATAGAAAATCAGAACGTCGTACGATTAAATTTACAAAATAAAGAAAGTAAGCAACTTTTTAGTGATTTCATCAATGATCGCTCGCCAACTATTTCTAAAGCGCAGCCAATCAGTAAGTTCTATCATCATCAGTTGATTTTCGATCAACGAGGAAAAACGCCTGCGGTGAATGAAGTTGTTAAAAAATTTTTGCGGGATCGTGGGATTTCTTTTAAACATCCTACTACAAGTGAATTAGTTCGACAATTACAAGTGTGGCTTCTTGAAGGACCTACGTACGAAGCGATTATCGAAAGAGAAATACAAATAGCAAGGATCATACAAGCGGAATATGGGAGCAGTGAAGAAGAGGTAACAGCAAAAGACGCTCGCTATATTATACTTCAATGGGAGAATAATAATGTACAAATCGACTATACCTATAAAGAGAGCAGGGAATGGGATGCTATCGACATCAGTGAAATTGAAACAACTGTTGTGCAGCAAGAAAAGATTGACGCGTTTACTCGTGAAAATAATGCAGTTCTTATCACAGATATTGCTATCGAGGACCAGAAGGAGAGCATACTTGAACTGACAGAGCAACAAAAAGAGAACATACAGAAAAAAATCGTTTATTTTTTAGCTGCGAGAGATATCAAGGTGGACATCACTAAGCCGAATGAGCTAATTTTAAAAACAGCAGAATGGGCAACGATAAAAGTGAACGATGAAGTGAAAATCAATAGCACTAATGTGAAAATGTTGGCAAATCTTATTCTTGGAAAAAATGCCGGTGCAGAGATTGCAGATGAAAAGGCAGAAGTGACCTTTAAAAACTGGTTATATGATATGGCTAGTGGCCTCCCTATAACGCCTGCTGAACCATCAAAAGAGGAGAAAACCTCCACAAAATCAGTAACACCCGCAACAACAACACCCAAAATAGTAACGAGTACGCAATCTTCCAACATGAATGAGAACCAAAGGCCAAATTATGTAGCACCCAATTGGCGTGATCCTAATTTGAAGGCCCAAGTAGCACAGTTTTTCCGTCAAGAAGGGGTATTAAAAGGGGAAGCAACCCAAGCCAACATCCTCGTTGCAATGGGAACATGGTTTACACAAGAAGGAACAGGGATGGTTCTCAGTTATGACAAACTACAAAAATTCTCTAAAGTGATTTTAAACCAATTAAAACTTTACGGCGGTGGACAAGGAGAAAAAATTTCGGATAGAGCTGCGCGATCGACCATTATGAATTGGGTGTTTGAAAATGTACTAGGTAGCTCGGTTGAGGTATACATGCTCAAGAAAATCCTCGATTCACCCGATCCATCCCAATTTACTATTGGTAGTCTCAGAAAGTTATTTGAAATTGACGAATTGAATGCAGAGACTAAGGTTTTGGAAATCCCTGAAGACAAACTCACAGTTGTTAAAAAATTATGGGTACTGTTTCTCAAAGAAGTGTTACCTAATTATTTACTGGATGTCAGTATGTTACCCGATGAGACCCCTATCTCTAATTATAATTCCTTGATGCAGCTCACAGGAACGAGGTTATTAGAAGATGCAGGAATTCGCACATCGTTCACCCAAGAAGAAATTCAAAAATTTGGTAGTCTATATTGGGAAAAAATCAGTAAAACTGGTGTGAAAAGGTTGGATGAATTGCGTTATATTGTCACGCCCGCTATGTTAGCTGTTGCCCAGTTAAATCCAGGTCTTTTACTTAAAGCCTTGGAAGAAGGAAATTATCAAGAAGTTGCTGTGAACACTTTCTTGAATTATTGGAAAAACAGTTATTTTATTCTTAGAGAAAGTTTGGAATCACTTTATGAAGCTTATGGCACATATCAAAAAGAAGCAATCAATTGGCGTCGAAAACAGGTTTTAGCCAAAGAAGTAGCACAGTTATGCGCTCAATATGACAAAGATCGAGCAAGATTATTTACTTCTTATGCGATAGAACAAGACTATCTCTCTGGAGCACTTACTGCATGCCGTAACTATACGCCCCCGAATCTAGAAGAGTGGTATACGCGATTGACGAAAGCCGTGTCAGACGCCTATTATCCATTCGATCAAAAACTGATAGAGTTTGCTCTGTTAAAGTTTAACGAGAAAGAGCAAGAGTTTATGTTCTCGCCCGAAACGCAGATCTATGAGGCAACTGCCAAATTAAAACATGTCATGGAGGTTTCAACGATCCCCAATGGATATCGTCTTCCACCTGACTTGATCATTGAACTTGAATTAGAGAACACTGATCTGTTTGTGGCAGTGAAAGGAAATGAAGAACGTTGCTATGGATTGAAGAAATTAGATGAATCTGGAGGTTATGTATTCTATCGAGTAGATAACAAGCCTATGTTATACCTCATAAACGGGTTGTTTAACCAGAAAGAGCATTTGCGTGGAGGTTACAAAGAGATAGAAAACGGCGTTCAGATTGGAAACCGTGAATTTTTGTTTTATAAATTTATAAATCGTGATAAAAGACTATCTCAGGGGAAAGAAACACACTCTTTCATTGAGGGATTAGCTAGTAAACATCGGGATAATCTATACCAAAATTTGTATCAATCAGGAAATGATCGTACCATCAGTGATCAGGTGTTGGAGGTGCTTCAGTCGATTATCCCGTTTTACGATTGTGTGATAGGGATTGGCAATCAAGATGCTTCCGTGGCAGTTCCTTCTTGCGTGCTTGATGCCCTTCTGTTGATTCCTTTCTTAGGACAAGTCACTTCTCTTAACATGAAATTTGCTTTAGGGATGGCAAAAGCAATTGCGACCGGAGGGATTAGACAGGCGATTCGTCTAGGTGGACAGTTTATTCCAAATTTTTCTGAATCCAATTTGCTGCTCATTCATCTAATACGATACATTGATCCAGGAGTTGAACTAATAAGTGATGGCGGAAAATTTATTCTCAAAGAGTTAGTGGCACTGAAAAATGAAATTTGGGTTGCAAGTGACGTAAAAAAAATGCTAGAAAAAGCATCAAATTTGAATACACAACCTCCCGTGTTTCCTAAAGACGTGAGCATCGCTCGTTTGCCAGAGGCTGGTTTAGAAGTTCCTGTAAAACACATGAAAGATGATATATATATGATTGTGACGGATCTAACAACGGGGGATGTCTACGGAAATGCGTTTAATTTGAGAGGGAATCAATTGGAAGTGATTTCGGGTCCTGTGTCATTTACGCAGGAACAAAAAGCACTGATTACCCGTTTATCGAAAGACATTAATCCAGACCAGGTTTTTGTAGAAGCAACAAATTTAAATCCTAGTGCGTATGGTAGTGGCACAGTATTGACGATCCCAGGTCGTGGACAAGAAACTAAGTATTTCATTGATATGAATGGGCAGACCGTTCCTGTAAGGGTTCGACCAGTTAAAAATCACAAAGTACGGTATGATGTGATCGATGGAGAGAATATCTATCCTGTGAACTGCAAGGGGAAAAAATGGTATTTTGAGGAAGCGACTTCTCCCTCCATTCCGAAAGAATTGGCAGAGGATGTGATGAAAAAAATCGATGAATTTGATTCAATAAAGGATCCAAGTTTCATTTCTGCTCCAGATGAAAAAGGGCTGAGATGGAATCAGTGGGGGGAATCTTACATCAAAATTAATGATCATTACATTCCCTTGATATTAATGCCTCAAGGAGAGAATAGGTATTACTTATTGAAAAAAGATGTCAACCAGTGGAAGACAGTTTTGTCTTATACGCCGGATACAGGAAGATTTCGGCTAGAAACAATTGAAGAGAAGGTGATTTCGGACAATCTATTAAAAAGTAGAAGTGGGAAATTCACCTTTCCAAAATTTGGCAATCAAAAACTTCCACCGTTAAAAAAAATGCCAAAGTCACCGGAGAAAGGTCAATACTGGAACGAATTGAGAAATACTATACCTGCGGAAACTAAGTATAAGAAGCCAGATACAAAAAAGAAAATCGATCGTATCAATGATAATATTCTAAACCCCATCTCTACTTTTATTCCTGAGCCGAAACCAGTTGTTTACAACAATCAAAAATGGAATAAAGACCTTATTATGAAAACGATTATTGAAGAATTGCCAAAGGAACCGGCAATTGGCGTTCGAATATATCCCGGTCTTGACGCGAGTAAGAGTCCTGAGTTTCTTCAGAAATTTTTGATTGACTTGCGTAGAGACTTTGATAAATCAATCGATTATTATGATAAAGCAATCGAAGTGTTTGCGGAAGCATTGACAAAAGATAGAATCGCAGAGTCGAAAATAGGAACTTATCTGGTGAAATTTTTTCAGCTGGAGAGCGTACCCAATCAAGAGCCAATCTTATTGGAAAGTTTGAATCGATTGATCTCTGTCGTACAAAAAGGAAGACAATTCCTCCAGCAAACAGCGGATTGGGATTATGAAAATATTTTGGTCGTCTCCTCTGATTTAGTTCGCCAAGGGGACTCACAAGAATTTCGTACATTATATAAGGAATATATAGAAACGAAGGCTGAGGTGTTTCCTTATGATCCAGAATGTCGAATAGTCATTTTCGCAGATGCTTTTCACTTAGATCCGAGTCTTGCGAAAGGGAAAGAAATAGGAGTAAACAAGGTGAGAGCATTACTTCATGAGACGAGTCATCTTAGTTCAGGAACAGTAGATCTCATGGCATATGCAACAACGAAGCTAGGTGTGGTAAAAACTGGAAAAATGATGGTGGATGAATATGTGAATAATTTTGAGAGTATTTTGAACTCAGAAGGTTTCACAAGTCTTGTGGAAGAAATCGCTGAATTTCAAAATAAACCTGGATTAACGAAAGAGACAGTGTGGAATGAGCTAAAAAAAAATAATGTATTACGTGTGAATGTCCAAATATCGGATGCCGATATGGTTGCAATGATCCTAAGAGACGCAGCGGAGGGAAGAGACTTCGATGGTGTAGTTCGTGTTGCTAGAGACCTCGATGATGTGACATTAGGTAACGGTTTGTTATCGACGTTTTTAGCACTGGAATATGTACAAGATCATAGCTACTTTGACAAATATATCCAATTGAATCAGACGTTGATCCAAGAACACGCCAGCACCATTCCTAGTCAAACGAATGTAACAGCTAAAGTAAGCGATCATCAATTAACAAACCTTAGAAAGAAAAGAGAGATAGATCAATCAGACTTGTTTACGAAAGAGCAATCAAAGAGAGCTCTCTCAAGTATTGAATCTACTATAGAAGAGCCTAATCGTGTAAAGCAATCGGTTTCAAATGAGCGGACAGGTATGGAATCAGCCCCCCCATCAATGAAGCGAAGTTTCCTAAATCTTGTTGTCAGTAGTGCAGAAAAAAGTACCATGGTCAATTCAGAGAGGAGCAATCAACAGGAAATGAAACATCAGACTGTTCCAAATGAACGAACAGGCATGGAATCAGTCACCCCGTCGATGAAGCGAAGTTTCCTAAATCTTGTTGTCACTAGTACAGAAAAAAGTGTCAAGGTCAATTCAGAGAGGAGCAATCGACAAGAAAAGAAACATCAGCCAAAATTAGTTTTACAACTTTAACAAGTAATTTGCGTAGTAGGAAAAAAATGGATAGAAGGAGAGTCTGGCCATTTTTAATCGGCAGGAGAGCTAAATAAACAATGTCTACTTAACAATGTATCAAGCGAATTAAAAAAATGCTTATCTAATGTTTTTTCAAAAAAAGTGCAAGGCGTTTTGCTGAAATACTAAAAAAATTTTGCACGGAAAAGAACCTCATGTTCATTACTTATCCATTTCGAGCGTAAAATATCTTAGTAGGATTCCAAGCAGGTATTTCTGCCAAGCTTAGCAATTTATCCTAATCGTTCGAATGATTTAGGCCATTCATTAGATAAATGTGTCAATCATTGTTTTTGTGAATGGTTTACAACAGACAGAAAAAACAGATCTTCATAAGATCATGGCTATTTATCCTACACAATAAAAAAGGGTGGGTCAGAAGTGTTTGGTCTTGAAAAATAAGGTGGAATCCACAAAAATTACTCTTAGAATTTCTGCGGATTTCACCTTATTTCTGGATATTATCACTTATGGTTCAGCCGTTTATTTGGGCTTGAGGTAAAAAACAAAAATCAATTTTACTTTTTCTCCAGCTACTCTTTTTTGTTTCCAGCAGTATCCATCCGTGTGGTCACACCTTTTTTTCTAGGAATGAAGTTCCGGATGAACGTAAATTTCCGATAATCGTTTCGTGTATAAAGATAACCGAAAACGCTGAAGACAAGGGCTCCGATAAAATTGACGAATAAATCTTTCATCGTATCTAAGATCCCGATGTCCAAGTACCCATCTGCCATGACATACTCTTTGGTTTTGCCATGCTCATCTTTATATGTGACAGTTGTTTGTTGGATATCTTTGATCTTATATACGGTGTTGCCATCCTCGCTTAATTTGACACTGTTGATCTGATCAACATAATTGTCTTTTTGCATATCCATCTGTAAGACTTGATCTGCAGAGAATTCAATAAATTCCCAAAACACACCGACAGTCATGGAAAAACAAAATGACACTAGTGCAACTAGTAATGGCGTCAGATTCATTGTTTTCGTGTTTTTGTTCAAGAGGTAGACAAGAGAAAAGCCAACACCACCTGCTAGGAAGCCGCTTAGTGCGTGTAACGCTGTGTCCCATAATGAAAAGTAGCCATAAAAGTCACTTAATTCACCCAAGACAGTGGCACTGAAAATAAAGGATAAGATGATGATTTCCAGTGTGTTAGGGATTTGGATCTTTAGTAATTTTTCTAGTAAATAGGGGATTTCAAACAATAATAAAGTTAATAATAAGAGCATGATATTCCCCATGTTCCGGTCGATCAATTGGTCGACGAGCATGACCACCACAATGATACGCAAAATGATGTAAATCGCATGAGTGACCTTCCCAGCAGACTTACTCCCTTTTGAAAAAAAATGTTTGATAAATTTCATAAATGAACTCCTTCGTGTTTCATATCGATTATACTTGTCTAATGAAAAAAGCCCAAATCTTCTGTTTGGATCAAAAAAATAAATTTTTTTTGCGTGACTATTTATTCAAGAAACTCGACTGTTTTTCGATAGTTACTAACGAAAACTTGAAAAATTTGGAATATTAATGGTTATTTATAAAAGAGGGAGATACCAGTAGTACGGAAAATGTAAATTGTTGGTTGAATTTGTGAATGCTATCACTTATGATGGGATAAGTGTTAAATTTTAGGAGGACAACTATGAAGAAAACAATTAAAGGGTTACTGACAGTTACAGCAATTTTTGCCTTAGGTGCCTGTACGCCTGATGAAAAAGAATCTGCATCCAGTAGCTCTTCCACAAAAGAATCAACAGAAGTATCATCCGGAGCGTCTGCTCAAACTTACACAAATCCAGCTGATATGAAAGAAGAATATGATTTGATCATCGTCGGAGGAGGAGGAGCTGGTATGGCAGCTGCAATCGAAGCAAAAGATGCAGGCTTGAATCCAGTCATTTTTGAAAAAATGCCAGTTGCTGGTGGAAATACATTAAAATCTTCAAGTGGAATGAACGCATCTGAAACAAAATTCCAAGAAGAAGAAGGTATCACTGATTCGAACGACGCCTTTTATGAAGAAACATTAGCAGGTGCGAATGGCACAAATGATAAAGAAATGTTACGCTATTTTGTCGATCATTCGGCTGCTGCAATCGAGTGGTTAGATGAAAATGGCATTAAATTAGATAACTTGACGATCACTGGTGGAATGAGCGAAAGACGAACACATCGCCCTTCTGATGGTTCTGCGATTGGTGGTTATTTAGTCGATGGGTTATTACGAAATGTCCACGAACGCCAAATCCCGATTTTTGTAAATACTGAAGTGACAGATATCCAAAAAACGGGAGATACAGTCAACCAAGTAACAGTTCAAGTGCAAGGGGAAGAACCAAAAGAAATCACTGGTAAGGCTGTAGTTGTTACAACTGGTGGATTCGGTGCGAGTGAGGAATACATCCAAACTTACCGTCCAGATCTGGAAGGATATGTAACGACGAATCAAGTGGGATCAACAGGCGATGGGATCAAGATGATTGAAAAATTAGGCGGTCAAACGGTCGATATGGATAAGATCCAGATCCATCCAACGGTTCAACAAGACGAAGGATTCTTGATCGGGGAAGTGGTACGTGGTGAAGGAGCGATCTTAGTCGATCAAGATGGCGAGCGTTTCGTCAACGAAATGAATACACGAGACAAAGTATCAGCTGCAATCACTGCATTGCCAGAAAAATCTGCTTATTTGATATTTGACCAAGGGGTACGCGATCGCGCAACAGCCATTGAGTTTTATGATGAAAAAGGTTATGTGACTGAAGGTGAGACAATTGAAGAATTGGCAGAGAAAATCAACTTACCAGCAGAAACATTAGCACAAACTGTTACGACTTGGAACGAAGAAGTTGCCAATCAAGACGATACAGCATTTGGTCGTACGACAGCCATGGAGCATGATCTGTCTAAACCAAACTACTATGCAATCAAAATCGCACCTGGTATCCACTATACGATGGGTGGAATCAAAATCAATACAAACACAGAAGTTGTGGATAAAGACGGACAACCGATCACTGGCCTTTACGCAGCAGGTGAAGTCACAGGTGGCTTACATGGTGAAAACCGCATCGGCGGAAACTCTGTAGCGGAAATCATTATTTTCGGACGTCAAGCAGGACAACAAGCAGCAAAATTTGTCTCTGCACAATAATAGAAATGATATAAAAAGAGAACCTAAGGCGCATGCCCTAGGTTCTCTTTTTAAGATTCGCTGACCGTCAAAATGATTTTTCCAACGTTTTTGTTGGCTTCCATATATTCATGGGCTTCTTTTGCTTCTGATAATGGAAAGGTTCGATCGATGATTGGACGGATCGCTCCGGTTTCAAAATAAGGATCGATGTTTTTCATAAACTCTTGAGTCAGTTTTGCTTTGTACTCGTCACTTCTTGGTGTCAATAGCGTACCGATCAATTGGATTCTTTTTTGTAACAAAACTCTTAGATCAAGAGACTCAACTGTTGTGCCTCCTAGTGTGCCGATCAAGACCCAGCGACCATCTACAGCAATCGATGACAGATTTTTCTCCCAATAAGAGGCACCGACGAAATCTAAGATGACATCAACGCCATTCCCCTCAGTCATCTTTTTTACTTCCTCTGCGAAATCTTGCGTTTTATAGTTGATTATTTCATCTGCGCCTAATTCTTGGCAAAAGGCTAACTTTTCAGCTGAACCTGCGGTAACGATGACGCGTGCTTGCGAATACTGTTTGGCTAATTGGATTGCTGCAGTACCAACACCACTTGCACCAGCATGGATCAAGACAGTCTCATTTTTTTGGAGTTTTCCTAACCAATACAAGGTTTGATAGGCAGTTAAGAAAACTTCAGCGATACCAGCGGCTGAAACGTAGTCAAGGGAATCGGGCAAGAGGATTGCTCGATCTGCTGGGATTACGGCATATTCTGCGTAGCCACCTAAATTCACTAAACCATAGACTCTCGTTCCAGTTGAAAACTCAGAACGGTCACTTGCATTTTCAATGACTTCACCAGCAACCTCTACACCTAAGATCGGGTAAGGCGCTTGAAGTGCAGTATTTTCGCGACGCATGATATCCGTACGATTGACCGCAGCGGTGTGGACTTTTAACAATAACTCCCCAGCTTTTGGAATAGGTCTAGGGACATCCACTTCAGTCAAAACGTCTGCTGAACCGGGATGTTTCATAGAGATTCCACGCATGATCAAGCCTCCTCAACAAGTTGTTTGATGGCATCCGATACTGTAGCTGATCCTTCAGATAGAACAACAGTTGTTTTTGAGATGTTTGGTTGATCCACTAACGCTGCTAAAACTTCTGCTACCGTTTTTCTGGTAATCGATTGAGCTGGTTTTTCGTCTGGTTTGGTCAATTGGATCGAAGTGACCTCATCGTCGTTCGTCAAAGCTACAGGTTGTAGTATGACATAATCTAATGATGTCTGATTTTTCAACCATTCGTCTGCATAATATTTGGTAATATAATAATCAGTCATTGACTCAGGCCATTTTTCACGGTTATCCGCAAAAGCCGCACTGATCATCAAATAACGAGAGATATTTGCTTGCTCTGCTGCAATCATTGTTTTGATTGCACCGTCTAAATCCACTTGTAAAAGATTTTTACCTTGAGAACCAGCAGCAAAGATGACAAGTTCACTCTCTTGAAAGGCTTCCGCCATTTTTTCTGAAGACCAAGTTAAATCAAAGGGAACATAGGCGATATTTTCTTCATCATAAATCGCTTGGTTGGCAACATCTCGTACACCCGCGTAAACTTGATGTTCGGTTGTTCCGAGTTTTTGGATCAAATGACGCCCGATTTGTCCGTTTGCTCCTACTACAAAAATATTCATTTTCTTCATCCTTTCGCTACATATCTGTATCAATCATGGTAACACCAAAAGATAAAAAATTCAGGACTAAACACTTATCAACAAAAAAACCAAAAAAGAGCTAGCATACCGCATCACTCTTTTTTGGTTTTTCAATCTGATCATTAACGAATCATTCGTAGTAAAACGGTAGATACCGCAGCTGTGACTAAACCAGCGACGATTGCTTCTGATACGCCACTAGTAAAGATGACCGCTAAGACAGCTGAATAGACTGCATTGATATTTGTCCCAAGAACCTGTGCATAATCTTGTTGGAATAGAAAATAGATCAAGTTCATCACTAAAATCGTATTGGTCAGAGAACCAGCAATTCCTGCGAGAAACAATGAGAGCGGACTTACTTTATTTTTTGTCAATCGCTGTATTCCTTTATAAACGAAATAAGGAACAACACCGATCAGGATTCTAGGTATTAAGGCAACGATCAAGGCTTTCCAGCTTCCTTGATCTGTGCCGATCACCGGAATAAACGGTGAGAAAACAAAAGATAACGGTGTTGGTATGAACGTACTGCGAATCAGACTGATCAAACCAAATGTGCCACCGAGAAAAGCACCCAGCCGAGGGCCTAAAATAATTGAAGCGACGATGACAGGGATATGCATCGTTGTTGCGTTGATCGGCCCAATCGGAATAAATCCGAGAGGCGTGACAGCGAGTAAAATCATAATTGCTAAAAACATAGCAGTTAAAGTAAAGTTTTTGGTATTTTTCATCATAACTCCTTAGATACTAGACCGACCTCTGATTCAGCAGAAGTGTGACTTGGTCGATAATGATTTGGTTATCCGCTAAAGCACCTTTTCCGTAATCACCACAAGCTAAGAGGGATTCTCTAGGTTCAATCTCTTGATAACCGATTTCTTTTAGCGTCGTTAAATTTCTTTGATTGATCGGATGTTGGTACATATTAGTATTCATCGCTGGTGCAATCAATTTTGGTGTTTCTGGTAATAGTGCCATGGCAACAGTCGATAAGAGATCATCTGCTAGACCATTCGCTAGCTTGCCGATAATATTTGCAGTGGCTGGTGCAATCAAAAACAAGTCTGCTTGTTTGGCTAGCTCGATATGGTTGATCACTGAAGGATCGTTTTCTTGCATGACATCTGTATGGACAGCACGTTTTGAAAGGGATTGCAATGTTAAAGGTGTAATAAATTTGGTACTACTTTTTGTCATGATGACATCGACTTGATAACCGAGTTTGACTAGTTGATTTGTGATATCTGCACTTTTATAAGCAGAGATACTGCCAGATACGCCTAATAGGATTTTTTTCATCGTGAATTCCTCCTTATTTTAGAATCGCGGTAACGATACAATTTGCAATCTCTTGCTTGGTATTGGCTTCTATGACTTCTCCATTTTTAGATAATAAATAGCCATGGTGGTGTGTTTCACTGACTTGAGTCAAGTCGTTGGCCAAAACATAATCGGTTTGATTGGTGATCAAACTTTTTTTAGCTACTTCTAATAAGTGGTCTTTCGAGACATCGACTAATAATTTAAAACCAACGATGACAGCATTTGGTTGCCATTGGCGTAATGAACGAATGATCTTCGGTGTTTTCTTCAAGGTCAAAAATAGATAGTCCGTATCAGATGAAATCTTTGCTTCTTTACTAGCGGTCCGTTCTGTTTCTGCAAACCATGAAGGCAGTGAACCAGGAGTCAACGTCTCTTTATTCAAGCGCTCAGCAAACTGTTGTTCAGAAAGACTAAAAGCTGGTGTGAAATCACTAACTGCCATGCTATGGATAATGGCATCATAGGTATTTTCTTGCATCAATCGTTCTAATGTAGTCAATAAGTCTTGAGTAGATTCGATAAGATGGATCTTCAAATGCTCAGAAGCAGTAGGTTTTACAGCAGATCGTGTCGTCACGTAGTCGATTCTCACCGTCTCGTGAGCCAGAAAGGCTTCTGCGATTGCTTGGCCCAATCGTCCAGTCGAATGATTTGTAATTGAGCGGACTTGGTCGATTCGTTCGCTTGTGCCACCAGCGGTGATCAATACCTTCATATTGTTTCACCTACAGTGACAAGTGTTCTTCCTTGGTGTGTCCCATCAAGGATTTTTTTGGTCGTTTCTTCCAATTGATCTAAGGTGATCTCGTTGACGACTAAATGATCTGTTACAGATAGGTCCGCTAGTTGTTGCCAGATATTCAAGCGTTTCTCATGTGGGACATTGACTGAATCAATCCCGATCAACTGGATATTGCGTAAAATAAAAGGTAACACTGTTGTTGTCAATTTGATGCCACCCGCATTGCCGCAGAGAGCAGCTGCGCCATCATAAGCAATCAAAGGCAATAATCGTGTGAGCTGTTCGCCCCCAACAGTATCGATCACATAATCGACTTGTTGTTTATCTAAGGGTTTATTTTTTTCTGGTAGAAAGGCTTCTGGATGAACGACTTGAGTCGCCCCTAGTTTCTGTAGCCAAGTTTTTGCTTCTTCTTTGCGGGAAAATGCGGTGATTTGCTGAAAGCCCATTTTATGCAACATCGCAATTGCCACACTACCCACTCCGCCCGAGGCGCCAGTGACGATCACTTTGTCCTCTGCTTTCATTCCTTGGGTAAGTAAAGCATTCACGCAAAGTGCAGCAGTCAAACCAGCGGTGCCTAAAACCATTGCCTGACGTAGGGTCATCGTTTCTGGAAGAGGGATGAGCCAATCTCCAGTTACTTTCTGGTAATCGCTATAGCCACCAGGTTGACTAACACCCAACCCATAGCCGGTTGCTAGAACTTGATCTCCTGGTTGAAATCGTTTGTCCAAGCTTTTCATGACGACACCAGAAAAATCAATCCCGGGAGTCATTGGATAGTGACGAATCACTTGGCCATGTTCACTACAAGCTAACGCATCTTTATAATTGACATCTGAGTAAGCGATTTTTACCCAAACTTCATTATTAGTCAGCTCAGGAAATTCTTTGTCAACGATGCTTGTATGAAAAGTAGGCTCGTTGTTTACTTGAAACTGTTTGAATGTATTCATTAGATAGAAGGTACTCCTTTCGAAATTTTCCTTAATCATACCATAAAGCGTTTCATTTTCTAGTAGTTTGCTGATTAATTTCTTCTAAAAAAAAGTTGAGATACCCGAAAAAGTACAAAGGAAATTCAAGCAAAAGGGTTGTTTTTTTAGCGGAAATTTGTATACTAATACAGGTGGTAGTAAACTTGGAGTTTACTATTAGAAAACTTCGCATAGGGGGACAGTGACAAATGGAAATTGGTGAGAAGTTACGAAATCTGCGTATCCAAAAAAACTTGACACAAGAAGAATTAGGGGAGCGGACAGATTTATCAAAGGGCTATATCTCACAACTTGAGCGGGATTTAAGTTCGCCATCGATGGAAACATTTTTCTCAATCCTTGAAGTATTAGGAGTTACCCCAGAAGCTTTTTTTCATCAAGAAACACCCAACCTTCAAATCGTTTATACGAAAGAAGATCGAACGGTCTATTATGATGAGGAAAATGGTTATGAACTGGAATGGTTAGTGACAGATTCCAACGAAAAAGAAATGGAACCAGTTTTATTGACATTCGATACAGCTGGTGAATATAAAACCTTTGAACCTTCACTTTCAGAGACATTTATCTTTGTCTTAGAAGGAGAGATCGCGCTAAGCTTGGGTGAACGAGAGTATGTAGCAAAAAAAGGTCAATCGATGTACTATCAGGCAACGACACACCATCAATTACGCAATCATCAAAACAAACAAACTAAGGTATTGATCGTCGCAACCGAATCATACTTGTAATATAGGGGGCAGAAAAAGTGGGAAAACCAATCATATCATTCGATCAAGTCGTAAAAAGCTATGATGATGAAACAATTTTGAAGAATGTCAGTTTTGAGATCGAACAAGGGAAATTTTATACATTGTTGGGGCCTTCTGGTTGTGGGAAAACAACGATTTTACGAATCATTGCAGGATTTACGGAAGCAACCGAAGGAGATATTTATTTTGAAGGAAAGCGCCTAAACGATCTACCGGCGAATAAGCGCCAAGTCAATACGGTTTTCCAAGATTACGCCTTATTTCCTCATATGAATGTATTTGATAATGTTGCATTTGGATTGAAAATCAAAAAAATGCCTAAATCAGAAATCGAAAAAAAGGTCAAAGACGCATTACGTATGGTGCAATTACCTGGATATGAAACGCGGGAGATCAGCGAGATGTCAGGGGGACAACGCCAACGGGTGGCCATTGCGCGAGCTATCGTCAATGAGCCGAAAGTCTTGTTATTGGATGAACCGTTATCAGCCTTGGATCTAAAGTTACGTACAGATATGCAATATGAGTTGCGCGAACTACAACAACGTTTAGGGATCACCTTTATTTTTGTGACGCATGATCAAGAAGAAGCGTTAGCAATGAGTGATGAGATTTTTGTGATGAACAAAGGGAAAATCGTTCAAAGTGGTACCCCTGTGGATATTTATGATGAACCAATCAATCATTTCGTGGCAGATTTTGTTGGTGAGAGCAATATCGTCAATGGCGTGATGATTGAAGATAACTTGGTTGAGTTTGTTGGCAAACAATTTGAGTGTGTCGATGGTGGGATGCGCGTCAATGAACCAGTTGAAGTCGTGCTTCGTCCAGAGGATTTAACGATCACAACACCGGATAAAGGGAAATTAGTCGTGACAGTTGACACTCAACTATTTCGTGGTGTCCATTATGAGATCATTTGCTATGATGAGCAACAAAATGAATGGATGGTCCACTCAACGAAAAAAGCACGCGAAGGGAGTCAAGTCGGTTTAGCCTTTGAACCAGAAGACATCCACGTCATGCGTTTCAATGAGTCAGAAGAAGACTTCGACGCACGTTTGGAAAGCTACGAAGAATAGGGGGAGAGAATATGAGAACAATGCGTAGGATCTATTCCATCCCTTATGTTTTGTGGCTTGGATTATTTGTGATTGCGCCTGTTTTGATGATCATCTATCAATCTTTTTTTGATATGAGTGGTCAGTTTACATTAAGCAATTATGCTGCGTACTTTACTTCAGGAACTTACATCGCCATGACGATCAATTCGGTATGGTATGCGTTCTTGATTACATTATTCACATTGTTGATCAGCTATCCAACAGCTTACTTTTTAACGAAATTGAAACATAAGCAATTGTGGTTGATGTTGATCATTTTACCGACATGGGTCAATTTATTGCTGAAAGCATATGCCTTTATCGGGATTTTCAGTATCCATGGAAGTGTCAACCACTTTTTCGAGTTTGTCGGCATTGGCCCGCAACAGATTTTATTTACTGATTTTAGCTTCTTATTCGTAGCGACATATATCGAGATTCCTTTCATGATCATGCCGATTTTTAACGCGTTAGAAGAAATGAACCCTTCGTTATTGAGTGCTAGTAAAGATCTAGGAGCAAGTAATTTTGAAACATTTCGCCGAGTGATTTTTCCTTTGTCGTTGAATGGCGTGAAAAGTGGGGTACAAGCAGTTTTTATTCCCTCACTATCGCTTTTCATGTTGACACGTTTGATTGGCGGAAATCGAGTGATCACGCTAGGTACAGCGATCGAACAGCATTTCTTAGTGACGCAAAATTGGGGCATGGGTTCAACGATCGGTGTGATTTTGATCATTGCTATGTTCGTTGTGATGTTACTAACTGGTGAGAAGAAAAAAGGAGGTCGCTCATGAGAAAAAAATTCAAATGGTCGTATCTCTATCTAACAGTTGTCTTTCTATTATTGTATTTACCGATTTTTTATTTGATTTTTTATTCCTTCAATGAAGGCGGAACGATGAACAGCTTTACCGGCTTTACTTGGGAGAATTATCAAGCGGTATTTGAGGATACACGACTGATCATCATCGTATTGAATACATTTATGCTGGCGTTCTTATCGGCTTTGATTGCAACGATCATCGGGACATTTGGCGCGATGGGGATCTATTACACGAAAAAACGACAAGCACGAACGGCGCTATTGAGCATGAACAATATTTTACTTGTTTCTCCCGATGTGATCATCGGTGCGAGTTTTTTGATTTTCTTTACGCTAATTGGCTTTGGGTTAGGCTTTCAAAGTGTCTTGCTTTCCCATATCGCTTTTAGTATCCCTATCGTTGTTTTAATGGTCTTACCAAAATTGCAAGAAATGAACGATTCGATGGTGGATGCTGCGAGAGATTTAGGGGCGAATAATTTCCAAGTCGTAAAAAATATCATTTTACCGTTTTTATCTCCAGGAATCATTGCCGGTTATTTCATGGCATTCACGTATTCTTTGGACGATTTTGCAGTTACTTTCTTTGTGACAGGGAACGGCTTTACTACTTTATCCGTTGAGATCTATTCAAGAGCGCGGCAGGGAATCAGCTTAGAGATCAACGCATTGAGCGCACTTGTCTTCCTATTCTCGATGGTATTAGTGATCGGTTACTACTTTATCAGTAAAGAAAACCGACCAAAACGATTGAAAAAAAATCGTCGCAACCGTGAGGAGGTGGCTCGTTTACGATGAAAAAATTACAGTCTTTGCTGATCGGTATTATCTTGATCATTGGTGTATTGCTTGTCAGTGTTCGACAATTAGAAAAAGCGAGCGGAATGAGTGGAGCGAAAATCGTGACCATTTATAACTGGGGTGACTACATCGATCCTAGTTTGATCACGAAGTTTGAACAAGAATCCGGTTATAAAGTCAATTACGAAACATTTGACTCGAACGAAGCCATGTTTACCAAGATCCAACAAGGTGGAACCAATTACGACATTGCCATCCCTAGTGAATACATGATCCAAAAAATGATCGAAGAAAAACTTGTCATGCCTTTAGATCACAGTAAAATCAAAGGCTTGAACAATATCGATGATCGCTTTTTGGATCTGGATTTCGACCCTGATAATAAATATTCGATTCCTTATTTCTGGGGAACACTAGGTATAGTGTATAACGATAAAGTGTTCAATGAAGAAGAAATCAAGCACTGGGATGATCTTTGGAAACCAGAATTAAAAGACAGCTTGATGTTGATCGATGGAGCTAGAGAAGTGATGGGCTTATCTTTGAATAGTTTAGGATATTCTTTGAATAGCAAAGACATGTCCGAACTAAATGAAGCAGCTCAAAAATTGAATAAAATGACGCCAAATGTCAAAGCAATCGTTGCAGATGAGATCAAAATGTATATGATCAACGAAGAGGCATCAGCAGCTGTAACTTTCTCAGGTGAAGCAGCAGATATGATGTATGAAAATGAACATTTACATTATGTGATCCCAACAGAAGGCTCAAATCTTTGGTTTGATAACATCGTCATGCCAAAAACAGCTAAAAACCAAGAAGGCGCCTATGATTTCATCAACTTCATGCTCGATCCGGAGAATGCCGCACAAAACGCAGAATACATCGGCTACTCCACACCAAATAAAGCTGCCAAAGCATTGTTACCAAAAGAAATCTCCGAAGATGAACAATTTTATCCATCGGATGAAACGATTTCGCATCTTGAAGTTTACGAAAATCTCGGTTCGGAATATTTAGGAATCTATAATGATTTATTCTTAGAGTTTAAGATGTATCGGAAATGATAGCAAAACTCAATAAAACTGGGAAAAACTCAAGGAACAAAAACCTTTGTTTACGTACTTTTGAAAGCACAGTTTTCCAAATTTCTACCAAAAGCGCCTTTTTAGGCGTTTTTTTTTTTTGATTTAAAGATAGCAATATAGATCAAAATAATAGTCTTTAATTAGCGTAATTGATTGTGTAAAGGATAAATCAACCATGAAAAGAAGGGAAAAATAAACATGAAAATTTGATTTGCCTAAAGGAAAAAGTTTTTAACAAATAGTAGAAAAATATAGCTAATTCGCTATATAATGATATGATTAGGAGGAAATAAGTTGAATCATCCTAAATTTAAGTGGGGCGATGAATTTGAAAGATTCCTTGATTCCTTGAGTGACAAGGAGGCTGCAAAAATTTTATCAATCATTGATAAAATTGAAAAAACAGATATACATACAGCTATGCGGCAAGAGTGGGTAAAAAACTGCAGAGCAATCTATATGAAGTGCGAGCAAGTATGAGTAGTAATGCTTTAAGAGGGATATATTTTCAAAGAAAAGGGCATGAATATTTTATTACTCATGGGTTTCGAAAGAAAGCAAATAAGCTTTCCAGACGAGAGTTAGAAAAAGGTAGAAAGTTGCGAGACAATTTTTTAAGTAAGAACGAGAGGTGGATATGATGAGTCAAGTACAAAATTATATAAAAAAAAGAGCGGAAAAAAGTGAAGAATTTGTGCATCTAATGGGAATTGAAGAAGCTAAATTAGATGTTGCGTTAAAACTAGCAGAATTAAGGAAAAGTGCTGGATTAACACAAAAACAATTAGCGCAAAAAATTGGGAAACCTCAATCAACCATTTCACGAGTTGAAACAGGTGAAATGAATCCTAGTATTGAGTTAGTGATCGAGCTAGCACAAGGATTGGATAAAAAGCTTGTCATAAATTTTGAGTAATCGTTTTTAAGTCGGAATCTATTGGTCCAGCCAATTAGTTGTCTCCATAAATCCTTCTTATCTATCAATCAGAATTGAAGAAGAAGCCGAAGTTATGCTATAATAAAAACGAAAAAGGAACTGCGTCAACAGTTCCCTTTTGACAGCACCGCTAAAAGCTAGTGGCAAGTGTAATAGTTAATTCAAAGAGAAGTAAACCATCGGCTCGCTAAAGTGACGGTTACTTCTCTTTGTCATTTTTCAGCATTGTAACAACCAAGCCAACTAAAGCAATGGTAAACATACCGAAAGCTATAATTGTTTGGATTGTTTCATATGCGGACAAAAGGCTTCTCCTTTCCTCGATTTCAGCACTTATCTCCATAAGCACCACCACCTTTTTTGAAGTCACCACCGTCATTCAACTTTACTGTCCCAAAAAGTATAGCATATCCCCTAGATAGAGTCCTTGAACTTTAGATAAACACTGATGTTTTTTTTAAAAAAAATTTGTATGTTCACTTAAAATACACTGAATCAGGAATCAGAATTGAACAAGAACCCGAAGCTGTGCTATAATAAAAACGAAAAAAGGAACTGCGTCAACAGTTCCCTTTTGACAGCACCGCTAAACCCGGTGACAGAATTTTATGCTAATTTGGAAATAGTCGTCTCCGGGAAAATGTGACGGCTATTTCTTTTTGTCATTTTTGTTGGTCAAGGCTAGGATGCCGAAGATCAAAGTAACGGTAAATGAACCGAAACTGATCATTAGCCCTAACGCTGTTTCAACAGACAAAAGGCTTCTCCTTTCCTCGATTTCAGCACTTATCTCCATAAGCACCACCACCTTTTTTCGAAGTCGCCACCGTCATTCAACTTTACTGTCCCAAAAAGTATAGCATATCGCCCTAGATAGAGTCCTTGAACTTTAGATAAACACTGATGTTTTTTTTAAAAAAAATTTGTATGTTCACTTAAAATACACTGAATCAGGAATCAGAATTAATGAAGAAGCTTGAATTGTGCTATAATAAAATCGAAAAAAGGAACTGCGTCAACAGTCCCTTTTGATAGCACCGCTAAAAGCTAGTGGCAAGAATTAGATATTTTTTATAGAAATAGCCGACCCTCGCTAAAGTGACGGCTATTTCTTTTTGTCATTTTTTAGCATCGTAACAACCAAGCCAACTAAAGCAACGGTAAACATACCGAAAGCTATAATTGTTTGGATTGTTTCATATCAAGACAAAAAGGTCAGTTACTTAGAGTTAGAAAAATGACACTATCAATTTAAGCGATTACGTCCTTTTCAATGGGCTCATATTTTGAATATCTAAAAAATAGTTAGTTATTTATCTGTATCTGCGTAAATCAATTGCTAAGAAAAAGAAAGCAATCAGAAAATACATCCGTGTATTTTCTGGTTGTTTTTCTTTTTTTCTTATTTTTGTCAGTTGAAAGATCCGAAAATACTATCAAAATAAAATAACAAAACAAAATTATTTGTTTTATGATTGATCGAACCATCATTCATGGTGGTTATAGGACACCTTCGCTTTTGATTGCCTGAATTAACAATGATTAACCTTATCATTTTATGAGGAGTAAAATTTACAATGTGCAAGTTGGAGATTGTTTTTTCTATTTTTAGGAAACATTATAATTATCATTCTATGAAACGAAGTAAGAGATCGACAAATTAGTAATTAAACTGGAAGCCGTTAAGAAGATGTTGAAAGTTCTCTCTGTTCAGAGAGGGACATACTTTTATTTTAGTGGAAAATAAAAAAGATTTTTTTTACATAACAATGTTTTAATATCTCGTGTTTCTTTATTAGTGAAAAAGGAATAATAAGAAGTTGCTTTGAGTAAACATGAACTTTCATATACTAAACAAAAAAACATTTGGTTGCAATATAATTAGAGTTATCTAATTATAAGTGTTAATTAAATAGCAAAAAAGTTCATTTATCAATTATTTTATGAGATAATTTACACATATATTAAAATATGATTAGAGAGCGAAGGGTGGATATATTTATGGTTAAACTGAACAAGAAAAAACTCATTGCACATATACTTTTAAGTTCAATGGTATTAGCGCAAACAGTACCGACTTTTGCGAACGTTTTAGAGGATATCGATCCAATAAGACATACGTTTTTTGAAGAAGAGACAATAGGTGAAGAAATAGAAACCTTCGATGATGAAATCTCAAATGATGAAACTACATCTAACAAACCGGAGCTTTTGGCTGATGATAACAACGATGACAGTGATGTGGTCATGGTAACTGAAGAAACTGACCAAGAATTGTTAGAAGTACCAGAACTACAGCTTGAGGAGCAATTTCCAGTAGTTGAAGAGATAGAGGAGACAGGTGAAGCAGTTGTTGAGTCTTTCTTTTCAGGGGCTGGTGATGGTTCTCTCACCTCGCCCTTCCAAATCACCACTGAAGCTGAATTGAATGAAATGCGAAATGATCTCGCAGCGCATTACCAATTGATGAATGATATTACACTCACTTCAGATTGGATACCTGTTGGATATGGGACAACTTTAGCAACAAAATTCACTGGAAGTTTTACAGCTGAACCTGGAACAGTGATCCGTAATATGATAGTGAATGCTGGGGTACAACCTGGGGATCTGCATAATCATGGATTCTTCGGTGTGACAGACGGTGCAACGATTTCTGGGATCACATTAGAAAATCCTCGGGTCGTGGGAGGGCTATACGGAAATAATGTTGGGGGATTGATTGGTCAAATCAATGACCTATCTAAAGGACCAACGACCGTCACTGATTCTACTGTTAGTGGTGGAAGTATTGAAGCAAGTGGGAATAACATTGGTGGACTAATTGGTTATATGGCGAATACTGTCGCAGGTACTACGATTGCTCGCTCATCTTCTTCAGCGACGATAACAGTTAATGCAAATCCTTACATGTATCCTCAAGCTGTTGGTGGGTTGATCGGAGTAAATGGGAACACAGTTGTAGATAGTTATGCCACAGGAAATGTCACAGCGAATACAATCAATACTGGTGGACTAATTGGTTTGAATAGCTGGGGTAAAGTCAGTCGTTCGTATGCAACCGGGAATATTGACAGCCCCGAAAGTGAAAACGTGGGAGGTTTGATTGGTGGACACGACTTCTACAGTACAGTAGTCGATTCCTATGCGACAGGCGATGTCATTGGGAGAACGAATGTCGGAGGATTTATCGGGGCCATTCATCCTTATGCGATTGAAGTAGCACGCAACTATAGTACGGGACATGTAACTGGTATTGAAGCTGTTGGCGGTTTTGTCGGTAATGCCGGCTCTCTGACAATCAAAAACAGTTATGGGATGGGAGATGTCACTGGAGAATCCGATGTCGATCATTTCGGTTTAGGTGGAACGAATATCAATAATTACTACTATAATAACTCTGAGGCTTTATACAGTGGAGTTCCAATCGGTGGTCAAGTGATCGAAGAGGTCATTGAACCTTTAGATGTCATTGAATTGCGCACACAAACGACTTATGAATCAAATGGTTGGGATTTCGGTAACACTTGGGTGTGGGATGCTACGACAAATTATCCTAAGCTAGGACTAGGTAACGAGAGGGATACTTTACCGATCAATGCGTTAGGAGAAACGCTTCAAGTGCCATATGGTGGAGCAGAAACAAAGATTCCACTTACTGATGTCTTTTCTTTATTCGGACGCGGTGGAAATCCAGATGATTATCTTTTTGAGACAGATGCGGATGGGGTAAGCATCTCAGCCGATGGTATGGATTTGATCTTGGAAATTTCTAGTGTTGGGATTTATGAAGTGACTGCTACACCAATCAGTCGTCTCACTACATTAGAACCTGGACAAAATTGGAATAAAGCGATGATTGAAGTGACTCCAGCTGAGATCATTCTAGAAAAAGGGACAGTTTTTGCACGTTCATTCAATGGAACGACAGAAATCGATCATTTCGATCTGCCGACGTTAGCTGGGTTAGCGCCTGAGGATGAGGTGATGTGGCAAGAAGCCAGCTTCCAGTATACGAATAGTGCTGCTGGAACGAATACGATCGAAGGAGCAAACTGGATCATTGATTGGGGCACGGTTAACCTTTCTAACTATGAGGTTACCGGCTTACCGACTATTGGGAATCATGAGTATCTTGTCACAGATCTCTTTGATGTCGAAGCAATCACGAAAGCAGTCGGTGCATTTTTGAGAATAGACGAGGAATTAGCAAAACAAAACAATACCCATGAAGTGATCACGATTGCGGATACTGCACTTCTACACCATGACGATACCCCAGATACACCAGGCGAGCGCTGGTACCATGACCATGCGGAAGAATTGCTGCAAGATGTGACCTATCTGATTTACGACACAGATCCACAAGCCAATCCGCTTGCGCGAGTCGTTGCATACGCAGATGGTGTACCAGCAGTAGCTGGCGTATTTTTGGGATTGAGTGCAAACACCACATATTGGATCACTGCGATTTCAGACGAGAGTACCAACTTTTTACAAGGGGAAGAGTCTGAACCCATTATGCTTACTACAGCACTTTCAGGAAACGATGGAGATGGTGGTAATGGCAATGGCGGAACCGGAGGAAACACAGGAAACACAGGGAATGGTGGAAATAATATTAGTGCTCCTTCTGGAAATGACCAACCAGGAAATGAACAGCCTGTTGCTACTCCGAATGGTGGTAGTGGAAATACTTCGGGAAATAGCGGTGGAAGTATCGCGACAAATGCTACATCGACTAGAAATAATAGAAGAGGCGACAATCTGCCTAAAACTGGTGAAGTAGCCAGTGCATTTGCATTGCTTGGTTTTGGTGCGGTAGGTACAGCATTAGCTAGCTGGCTGAAGCGTAAGAAAAATAATTAAACGATCATTGAAAGTGTGAGATTGAGACAATTGTGTATAGCTTCAAGAAGTATTACGATTCACCTAAGATTTGATTTTCTATTTTAGGGTTTTGTCTATTTCTGGAAACTAACATCATTGTCTCAATCTGTTTTTTCGTTTATAAAAAATAGATAGAGAAGAGCAAGTGAGTAGTCATACCATAGGAATCTATCTGTCGCCTACGGGCTCAAACTTCTATTTGCTGATTCTTTCGAGTATACTATAAGGAAAGATCAAGTACGAGAGGCAAAAGAAATGAATTTATCAAAAAAGATAACACATGCGACGACTACTTTGTAAGTAGAAGCCAACACTTTTTGATTTGATCGCTTGTTACTCCTACTTGCTCAAAATAAAAAAATGGAGAATCACTATGACAAACATTTTATTAGTAGATGATAGTGCACTGATTACAAGCGGCTTAAAAATCATTTTAGAAAGTACAAACGATTTTCAAGTAGTGGGTATTTGTCATGATGGACGTTCAGCTATTGCTTTTTGCGAAAAAAATCAAGTAGATCTTGTATTGATGGATGTCCGAATGCCGGGAATGGATGGCGTCACCGCTACGAAACAGATTACGGAAGAATATCAGATACCTGTCATCATTTTAACTACGTTTGATGAAGATCGTTACATAGAGGAAGGAATACGCAACGGTGCAAGTGGTTACTTGCTGAAAACAACTCCTCCTGAGGCGGTGATCCAAGCAATCAAGAGTGTGTTACAGGGACAAACGATCCTTTCGAAAGAAATCCTCGTGAAGGCAACGCAACAATTAGGTAACAAGAATGATCAAGAAGCAGATCTCTCCTTACTGACGGAGCGAGAGCAAGAAATAGCCTACCTCGTCGCAAAAGGAATGACAAATAAAGTGATTGCGCAAACACTATTTTTAAGTGAAGGAACTGTCCATAACAATCTTTCAATGATTTTAAAAAAACTGAACTTGGATCATCGTACGCAATTAGCGATCTATGTTCTCACAGGTGAGGTTATGACGTAGATGCAAGCAATCAAATTATCGATCAACTTGCTATCGATCATTGGTTTGATCGGGTTGATGATCCATCAAACAACCTCTACCCTTTTGATGTTTGTCATTAGTTTAAGTATGGTATGGTTGACATTTTTTTTCTTAGGCGAAAGTTTTCAGAAATATCGGCCTTGGTTTGTTGCTTTGCAATTGATCAGTGTTCTATTGAGTTTGATTTTTGTCGAACAAGCGATTTTTCTATTGCCACTTTCCTTGCTACAAGGTTATTTTTGCTTCCAAAAGTCATGGTTACTTTTATTTGTAGCCTTGATCAATTATAGCGTTGGCAGCTTTTTTCTCTCTGACTCACTTTATTTTCTCTTTGTACTGTGGGTAAGTGGGATGATCAGTATCGTTTGGTCTGCGGAAAAAATGATGAAACAACAAGAAGAGTTAACTACTTCTTCCGATTTTTTACGGATTGAACGAAACAAGTTATCAAAACTCTTTGCACAAAGCACTTTGAATGCTGAAGCGATGCAAAAAGAAGCAACGTTAGTAGAAAGACAACGGATCATTCATGAAATCCATGACCATCTTGGGCACGACTTAACGAGTTGCTTGATCCAAATAGAGGCGGCAAAGGTCATCAATCGAGAACAACCGGAACAAGCGCATCAATTATTGAGTCAATCTGCTGATCGCTTAAGAAAGTCGATCAACGAAGTGCGCAACGTGTTACATGACGAGCGACCAAAGAATGAAACCTTGAACATCAATAAAGTAAAGGCAGAACTCCAACGTTTCTCCGAGACTCACCAGATTATCGTGGATTTCCAATATAGCGGTACCTTAGATAAAATCAGTCGTTTTCATTGGCAGGTATTAGCGGCGAATTTGAAAGAGTTTTTGACGAATACGTTGAAATATAGTGAAGCTTCAACGGTCACGGTGCGTTTGCATGTGTATCAAAAATTTTTACGATTTGAATCGAAGAACAATGGAAAAAGGGCAATAGACTATCGTAAAGGTCTGGGGATCGTAGGAATGGAAGAACGAACAGCCGTATTGAACGGCAAATTGTTGATTGATGGAACGGATGGTTTTCACATCACCACGATATTACCTTTTGATGAAGAACATGAGATTTCTAATTCGTAAATCATGAGAAACTGTACTATTACAGTTTCTCTTTTTTTTATAAAATAAAGAAAAGGAGTGATTGGATGAATATACTCAGTGTGCAAAAATTGACAAAAAAATTTGGACAGAAAATTGCTGTGGATGGTGTGTCATTTGAAGTACCAGAAGGAACGATTTTAGGGTTACTAGGTCCAAATGGCGCAGGAAAGTCAACCGTTATCAATATGATTACTGGTTTATTGAATAAGACATCTGGAACGGTTCAGTTGTTTTCAGAAGAGATGAGCGAGCGAAAAAGAGAACTTAGGCGAAAATTAGGCGTTGTTCCACAAGAGTTAGCGATTTATTATGATTTGTCTGCTGAAGAAAATGTCCGCTTTTTTTGTGGTCTATATGGACTCAGAGGGGAAGAACTAAAAAAGAATGTAGAAAAGGCATTGAGAACGGTTGATTTGTATGAACGAAGAAAAGAGCGACCGAGTGCTTTTTCTGGAGGAATGCAACGACGATTGAATATTGCAATGGCGATTGCCCATCAACCTGCTTTACTGATCATGGATGAACCGACAGTGGGGATCGATCCACAATCTAGAAATTATATTTTAGATGCCATTGAAAAAATGAAAGAAAACGGTACGACGATCATCTACACGAGTCACTATATGGAAGAAGTCGCACGTTTGGCAGATGAGATCGTCATTATCGATAAAGGTCAAGTGATTGCTATCGGTAGTGAGGAAGAATTAGTGAATCTCGTCACGGATAAAATCAATCTGCAAATCACTGTGGAGAATCCAGAGGCACTGGATATAGAAGAAATCAATAATATTAATGGGATCATCAATGTTTCACTCGACAAACAGCAAGTACAGATCGTGACGGTGCTTGAAAGCAAATTATTGAATCAACTATTAATGATACTGATTAAGCAAGAAGTTAGAGTAGTCGATGTACTGCAACAAGCTCCAGATTTAGAAACAGTTTTTCTTAGTTTGACTGGACGTAATCTACGTGATTAGGAGGAGTGAGTATGAATGAAAAAATAATTATCCGGACCCTGATACAAAATTTTCGTGAGAAATCGAATTACATTTATTATCTCGCTTTTCCGATCACGTTGATGTTTATTCTAGGGGCAGTCCTCCAAGGTGTATTCAATAATGACATTACCTCTGATATGGAGCCATTGACGGTACAATATCAGGTAGACGATCAAGAAGTTCGTGAGATATTCCAACAAGTGACTTCTTTTGCAGAAGGTGCTATTCATTTTGAAGAAGTGACAAATGAAAAGGAAGGATTAGCGAATATAAGAAAACAAGAAGCTGATGCTTACTTACATTTTTCCGATCACATCGAAGTGCAGAGTCGGGAATTGACCAATGTAGAAAAAACAATCCTTCAAAGCTATCTAGTAGAAATCGTACAGGAAATCAAACGACAAAGTTTCATTAAGGAACAGCACTTGCCGGCAACCACTGGCCTAGTTTCAGCAGAGCAGTTTACAGAGGCGATTGTGGTCGATCAAGAAAATCAAAGAGAAAGCGCATCTTCCTACCAATACTATGCGATTGCTATGATTAGTCTATTTGTTTTATATTTTTCGGAAATTGGTCTGAGCATGTTTCGAGAAGCACGACAGCATGGAACCGTGCAAAGAGAATTAGTCACACCACTTAGCCGTAAAACGATCATTTTTTCGACATTTTTTGGACATTTCATATTTGGCATGTTGGTAGTGTTGGTCTTGATGCTCATCTCTCAATTATTATTTGATGTTCCATGGTATTTAAGATTTGGTTTTTCTTATCTCAACTTAATCGCACTTATGGGCAGTTTTCTCGCACTCGGTTTATTTTTAGAAACCATTGGAGACCGTGATGAAAAAAGAATTGGTTCTGGCATTACCCAGATATTTATTCAACTCACTGGATTTTTAGGTGGTGCCTACTTTCCAACCAATGAAACGATGATGGGATTGTCACCATTAGGTTGGGTTTTAGCATCTGTAAGAGAAAGTTTGTGGACCGACAATCCCTTGCACTGGTTAGGTATCTATGGGAATTTTGGGTTATTGTTTGTTTTACTCATGTCATCAGTCGTCATTTTAGATAAAAGGGAGGTATTCTAATGAGAGATATCTTTTGGATCATTAGAGAAAGGTTGGTTCTTTGGAAAAATCGACCATTGCAAATCTTGTTTCTTATAGGAATTCCTTTCTTGAGTGTCGTCCTTTATCTTTTTGCTTATGGCGATCAAGAAACGAATCTACTGACGATAGGGGTAGTCGATCAAGATCGCTCATCCTATAGTGAATTGCTTATTGAAAGTTTGGAAAAACGAGTCAGTGTTCAGGAAATTGGTTCAGCTGAAGAAATTGATCAAGTTCTTTCCCGACAAAATGCGGTGGCAGTCATCACAATCCCTAAAGGTTATCAAGAAAATGTTTCTGAGAATACGAAACTCTCTCTCCGGACATTCCAAAAAGGAGAACTGTTGGAGAATATCGACCGCTTGACCCAACGTGCATTAGCAGAAGTTTCTAGTATCCATCTGTTAGCAGAAGCTGGAGAGGAGGACGAATCACTTGAACGCTTGAAAGAATCGACAGAAATCGAGATCAATCAAGTAGATCAAAGCACAATGACCGAACGAATGTCGGTGCAAATCGTTGGCTTTTTGTTGATGATGCTTCTTTTCCAAGCAGGTAATTTTGGGACAACGACTATCCAGCAAGAACGACGCAATAAAATTTATACACGTTTGATGACGACTTCGGTAGCTAAAAGCACGTATTTTATCGGGACAACGATCTTTGCGACATTCGCTATGCTGATCCAAGTAATGTTAGCAGTTGTTGTCATGATCGTCCTATTTAACATTGATCCTGGTTTAAGCGCTGTTGATTTGATTGTACTACTAAGTCTATTTAGTTTACTTGCCGTAAGTTGGTCGATTGCGATTGGTGTTCTTGCCCCAAGTACAACTGTAGCAGCGGCTTTGCAAAGTATCTTGATTACCGTCACAAGTTTACTATCTGGTGCTTTGATTCCACATGAGGTGATGCCAGAATTGATGCAGAAAGTGTCGATGGTCACTCCCCAATATTGGATCTTGACGATCATCAAAAACTTTCAATCCGGACAAACATGGGGAAGTAATTATAGCGAAGTGATCATCTTAGTCATTTATACTCTATTCTTTCTAAGTTTGGCGGTATATGGATATACGAGGCGAACAAGGCAAGAAGTATATAGCTGATCAAAAAAGCGTGAGGCAATTCAAGGTGGATACACCAAATTAGAAGAAAAGTAAGCGATCGGGACAGTAGTGCCTAGCCTCGAGAAATAAGGCGCCATCTGCGATATTTGTTTTTTTAATTTTTGTGGATGGCGCCTTATTTTTCGAAGTGATTATTTTTATTTCCCCCATTTATTCAGTTTTAGATGGTACGAGAGGACTAAGGCCTCGGACACATGTTTTTCTAAATCTAAAATGAATGGACTAAATTCAATAGAACAGTCAAGTCTTTTTTTTGAATTTACAAGAAAAGAAAGGCGAACGAATCGATTTACAAACTGTATACTCATTTTATCAACAGAAACAAGGAGGGATAATATGGGAATCAGCCAACGGATTAGAAATATCTTTAGTCAAACGCAGGAATCAACTTTGCTTAGTGAAAATCAACAAACTTCTTTTAATGAATTTGAAAAAACGGTCAAAGAAGAAATAGACAAAATCCTAAAACGTCAGATACCAGAAGGAGATTGGTCAAGTAAGGAAGCTGCAATCATCCGTCTCCAACAAGCAGAAAAAATTGCAATCAACTGTAAAAATAATGGACAAAATGAATTGACTACTCAAATAACTAAGTATTACGAGAAAAATTTCTATTTATCAGATTATATACATTTATGGCTAGGTATCGATAAAGAAAAACTTGAGCAATTTCAGCAACAGAAAAATCGAACAGTAGATGCAAATGTTGATGCTAGTGTGCTTACAAATTTAGTTCAATCATTAGAAGAAACTATTGTTATAAGAAGAGGAATCCTCGACTTCTGCTTAAAAAATCCAGACTATAATCGATTGTTAAATGACGAAACAAGAGAGGAAGTGAGTGCGCGAGCGAAACCAAACTTTTTTATGCTTGATCCAATGATTCAAGCATATTTGACAGACATTGACAAAAAAGTAGCCACTACTCCACCAATGAATGCTCAAGAAGCTTCGTCGAGTAACCTTTCATCAGAGAGCGTTTCAGAAAAAAAAGATCGTTTGGAACAAGAACATATTGCTCGACGAGTAGGTGTATTTGAAACGGTCATGGTAAAAAATAGAAAAATGACCATCATAGAAAAAACTAAAGAGCCCCAAGAATTAGGAACAGTCTCCTCAAAAGATAATCGTAGTCAAAAAAATCAGTTATCATCAGTGCTAGATGCTAGCAAGAATAGCGCCAGACAAAAAAATAAGAAGGCTATTATCATCGCGAATAGGAAAGTAACCATTTATCAAAAGAAACAAAAATCAATGAATAGTAGAAGAAGATTCGTCTTTATTCGGAACCAACTAAGAAAACTTAATTTTAGAAATCGAAAAAAAATAAGTTTCTTAAAGCAACAAGCAAAAGCAAGCAAGAAAGTAAGAAGTAGACGAACCGATTACTTTAACTACCTTAGATAAGGGGAAAACAAGGTGTAAAGTTTATCCTATGGAATGATTATCTTATTAGTAAGTAACTAAAGTACATGGCGTTTTACTTTTTCTTAATGAATTATCCTAACAAAAGACAAATATTATAGTGAAAATTCTTCAAACTTTTCTTCTATTCTATATACATACCAACCAACAACCCTATACTTTTTCATTTTTACTCCTCAAGTAAAAATAAACTCCTAGACCGCGGCCACCCACCGCGGTCGCTTTTTTGTCCTATGATGAATTCCTGTGAATCTGCCACCGTTATCCTTATTTTTTGCTATTGTAAACGCTTGCTTTAAATTGGAAAATAAAGAAGCAAGTAAGAACCAAAAAATAATTGCTAGCGTCGAGCAGATCGAACAATCAATGAAAGGGGAATAAAGATGATCAAAAAAGCAGTAAAAATGAAGTTGTACCCAGGATACGAAGCAGAGTACCTCAAAAGACACAATGAATTGTGGCCGGAGATGCGTGAAATGTTGGCTGAACATGGTGCGCTCTCTTATTCGATTTTTCTTGATCCAGAAACAAATACTCTCTTTGGGTATTTAGAGATTGAAGATGAAGAAAAATGGCGCCATGTACCAGAAACAGAAATCAATCAAAAGTGGTGGGTGTTCATGGAAGATCTGATGGAAACGAATCCAGACCATTCTCCAGTAACTGTCGAATTGAAACATGTTTTCGATTTATATCAACAAGTCTAAAGTAAAAACGCTGAAAGCAGGACATAAAGTCAGCTTTCAGCGTTTTTGTTTGAGAGGATGACAGGAGCGAGTCTATTGATTATTTTCGATTTCTTCTAACTCAAGACTTAAGTTTTCCCATTCAGCCAACTTTTCTTCTTGTAGCTGATGTGCTTCATCAAGAGCTTGATTCAATTCATTCAATTTGACATGGTCATCTAATACAGCAGGAGAAACCATCTGTTGTTCGAGTTCATCCACTGTTTCTTCTAGTTGAGCCATATCTTCTTCGATTTGCGTGATTTTACGTTGCAAGCTCCGCATCATCTTTTGTTGCTCTTTGCTTTGGAAGTAAGTGGATTTGTTTGTTGAAGGCGTGCTGACCTCAGGTTGTTCAGCTGCTAACAGTTCCGCAATTTCTTCTTCTTCTTTTTTCTTTTCTAAATAATAATCATAGTCACCCAGGTAGACTTTGCTTCCATTTTCTGAGAGTTCAATAACTTTAGTGGCAATACGATTGATGAAGTAGCGGTCATGGGAGACAAAGAGCAATGTTCCTTCATAGTCGATCAACGCATTTTCCAATACTTCTTTATTATCGATATCTAAGTGGTTGGTCGGCTCATCTAAAATCAAAAAGTTCTCTTGGTTCATTGCTAATTTTGCTAATGCGACACGCGCTTTTTCTCCACCACTTAATAAGGGGATCGTTTTTTCGACATCTTCGCCAGAAAATAAAAAAGCGCCTAAAATCGAACGAATATCTTTTTCCGGAACAGTTGGATGCTCATCCCACAATTCAGCAAGAATCGTTTTATTGGTGTGAAGTTCCGCTTGTCCTTGGTCGTAATAACCAATGCTGACATTCGTACCAAGTGTTTCTTTTCCACGTATGAAAGGCAGCTGTTGGATGATCGATTTCAGTAAAGTGGATTTGCCGATTCCATTTGGTCCCACTAATGCGATTGCTTCTTGACGACGGATATCCAAATTGATTGGTTCAGATAAGACGGTGCCATCATAGCCAATAGCGGCATCTTCTACTTGTAAGACAACATTTCCCGAAGGTTTTGCAACGTTGAAGAGAAAATGTGCTTGTTTCTCATCTCCTTGTGGACGGTCTAATCGTTCCATTTTTTCTAATGCCTTTCGACGGCTTTGGGCACGTTTTGTCGTTGAGGCACGGACAAGATTTCTGGCAACAAAATCTTCGAGTTTATTGATTTCTGTTTGTTGCTTTTCATAGGCTTTCCAATCAGAAGCTAATTGTTCAGCTTTCATATCTAAATATTTGGAATAATTTCCTTTGTAGTGACGCATCTTTTTCCGACTTAGTTCATATACTTCAGTCGCCACTTTGTCCAAGAAGTACCGGTCATGAGAGACGATCAGAAGGGCACCAGTATAACTTTGCAAATAGTTTTCCAACCAAGCAAGTGTTTCGATGTCCAAGTGGTTAGTTGGCTCATCCAAGATCAAGATATCTGGATGTTGTAAAAGCATCCTCGCTAAAGCTAATCTTGTTTTTTGACCACCAGATAACGTATCGATTCTTTGCTCGTAAAACGACGGATCAAATTTGAATCCATGTAATACAGAGCGAATCTCATTTTCATAACTATAGCCGTTCTTATCAGAAAAATCATGCTGTAATTTATCATATTCTTTCAAGAAGGATTGATAAGCCGGCGTGTCAGGGGTGCCTTCACTAATAAATACTTCAAGGTCACGCATTCGCTGTTCCATCAATCGTACGTCTTCAAATGCTTTTAGCATCTCATTCCAGACTGTTTCAGTTGAATCTAATCCTGTATCTTGGGCCAGATAACCAAGGGTAGCTGTTTTGTTTTTTGCGATATTACCTACATCGGGCGCTTCAATGCCAGCAATGATTTTTAATAATGTCGATTTACCGGCGCCGTTACGTCCGACTAAAGCGATACGTGCACCCGTTTGGATCTCTAAGTGGATATTTTCAAATAAAATCTCAGCGCCAAAATGGCGAGCGATTTGATTGGCTTGTAATAGTATCATCGAATCCTCTTTTCTACTTTGTGAATTATCCTAGAATTTCATGGTCTTTTTCTCTTGTAGTCTACCACAAATTCATAGTTACTGCGAGGTTCTGAGAAGCTAGGAAAATGAGAATAAGAATAAAAATTCACAATATACAAGCAACGAAATTGATTTTTTTGTGTAAGTACTGATATGATGTATAAATCGAGAAGAAATACAGTGGAGGTAATGAAGTGAAAGACCATGTAATTCCAAAGGCAACCGCAAAACGCCTGCCTTTATATTATCGTTATTTAAGAATCTTGAATAACGCAGGTAAGAAAAAAGTTTCATCAACTGAACTAAGTGAAGCAGTTCAAGTAGATAGTGCAACGATCCGTCGTGACTTTTCCTATTTCGGCGAACTAGGAAAACGTGGGTACGGTTATGATGTAGAGGACTTGATGCATTTCTTTGCAAAAACCTTGAATGATGATCAATTGACGAACGTCGCATTGATCGGGGTCGGTAATCTAGGAAGTGCTTTACTGAAATATAAATTCCATCAAAGTAATAGTATCCGTGTCAGCTGTGCTTTTGATGTGAACCCAGAAATCGTTGGTCGGATCGTTGATGGTATCCCCGTTTATCCGATGGATGACATGATCGAACAAATCAAGATCCAACAAATCGAAATAGCGATCTTAACGATTCCTGCTGAAAAAGCACAAGAAGTCGTGAATCGTTTGACAGAAGCCGGTGTTAAAGGGATATTGAACTTTACATCTGCTCGACTAAATGCACCATCCGAAGTATTGATCCAAAATGTCGATTTGACGAACGAGTTACAAACGTTGATCTACTTCTTGCATTCCGATGCGTCCTTGCACGAGCATGACGACAACGAATAACCGGGAATAAAGAAGAGTTAAACGATCAATGACAAACTATTTTTCTGTTCACTAGAAAAATAGTTTGTTTTTTTATGATCTTTTTTAGATATGGATAAAAATAAGGAATATTTCTTTTATTGATGTCTATTCAATTAGAAGGCTGATAGGACAATAACTGAAATCTTCGAAATGTATTATAGTGACACATTGTTTCTGTGTTATAATAATGCTTCACCAAAAAATCCAGGGAATACGGGAGGATCAGCAATGCAGGAATATATCAGGATACATAATGCCAGACAGAACAATCTAAAAGGGTTTGATTTACAAATCCCAAAAAGAAAGATCACGATTTTTACAGGTGTCTCCGGTTCGGGTAAATCTTCCATCGTTTTTGATACGATTGCCCAAGAAGCAGGCAGACAGCTCAATGAAAACTTCTCTAAATTTGTGCAGAATTTCTTACCTAAGTATAGTCAGCCAGAAGCAGACGCCATCGACAATTTATCTATGGCAGTCGTCGTAGATCAAAGCCGTTTAGGTGGGAATTCTCGTTCTACATTAGGAACGATCACAGATATCAATCCACTGATCCGCTTGCTTTTTTCTCGTATTGGTACACCACACTTAGGTCCCGCTTGGAATTTCTCATTCAATGATCCTCACGGCATGTGTCCAGCGTGTGAAGGGATTGGTCGGATCGTTGGATTGAATCTAGACAAAGCGTTAGATTTAGAAAAATCCTTGAATGAAGGAGCGATTTTACTTCCAGGCTATAAAGTAGGATCTTGGTTATTGAAGTCGTTCACGAACACAGGTTTTTTTGACAATAATAAGCCATTAAAAGACTATTCAACAGAGGAAATAGAAAAGTTCTTGTATGCTTCTGGAGAAAAAATTGATTCGTTGTATATGGAAGGGATGAGTTCGACCTATGAGGGATTAGTGGCACGTTTCAATCGTTCCAATATCAAAGGGGGCAATGAGAGCTCTGCCGCGACCCAGAAAAAAATTGCAGCGTTCATGGATGAACAAAGATGTCCAGAATGTCAGGGGAAACGATTCAATCAAAAGGTTTTGGGCTGCAAGATCAACGGATATTCAATCGCAGATTTCTTAGCGATGCAACTGGATGAACTATTAGAAATCTTACCGAGGATCACAGATGAAATGATCCAACCAGTGTTGAAAAATCTCCAATCACGACTACAAGATCTGATCAATATTGGGTTAGATTACGTTTCTTTAGATCGTGAGACAGCGACTTTATCTGGAGGAGAAAGCCAACGAGTGAAAATGGTCAAGCACTTATCTTCTAGTTTAAATGACGTCATTTATATCTTCGATGAGCCTAGTATTGGGTTGCATCCAAGAGATGTTCATCGCTTAAATGAATTACTAGTCAAATTGCGTGATAAAGGAAACACGGTAATTGTCGTAGAACATGATCCCGATGTCATCAAAGTAGCAGATCATATCATTGATGTAGGACCAAAAGCTGGTAAAAATGGTGGGTATATCACCTATGAAGGTAGTTATGAAGGATTACTGGCTTCTGATACTTTAACTGGGAAAGCTTTTGGACAAATGATAGGTTTCAAACAGGAGCCAAGAAAAACAGACAAGTTTATTGAAACCTCAAAATCGACATTGCATAATCTTAAAAATACTTCTCTCAGAGTACCATTAGGTATTTTTACAGTAGTGACTGGAGTAGCTGGTTCAGGAAAGAGCAGTTTAGTGAACGGCGTGTTTGCGAAAGAGTACCCGGAAGCAATCAATATCGATCAGTCAGCTGTTGCAGGGAATATTCGTTCCAACCCAGCGACTTATTCAGGGATCATGAACGATATCCGCAAGGTCTTCTCGTTGGAAAATAATGTTTCTGCCGGACTGTTCTCTTATAATTCAGAAGGGGCATGTGAAACTTGTAAAGGACATGGTCATATCAAAATGGAATTATCTTTTATGGATTCTGTAGAGGTCCTTTGCCAAGCCTGTGGCGGTAAACGATTCAAAGAAGAAGTTTATCAATACAAATTAAAAGAGAAATCGATCGATGAAGTACTAGCGATGAGTGTGACTGAAGCGGTGGCATTTTTTGAAGAAAAATCGATTCAACGAAAACTGAAACAAATTTTAGAAGTAGGGCTAGGATATATGACGTTGGGACAACCGTTAAATACATTGTCAGGAGGAGAATGTCAACGGTTGAAACTAGCAAAGGAATTAAGCAAAAAAGGCAATATCTACATTATGGACGAACCAACAACCGGTTTACACATGGCAGATATCAAGAGTATCTTAGAAATCATCGAACGGTTGGTCAATAAAGGAAACACGGTCATCGTCATTGAACATAATCTGGAAATCATGAAGGCAGCAGATTGGTTGATCGATGTAGGGATCGATGGGGGAATTCGTGGTGGCGAGATCCTTTATGAAGGAACACCAGAAAAAATCGGTACTTGTGAACAGTCGATCACAGCTCGTTATTTAATGGATGTTTAAATAAAAAGAGCGACAAGTCATTGTTTGTAGAAAATGACTTGTCGCTCTTTTTTCTAGTGATCAAATAAAGTATCGTAGCTGATTTGATCAGTTGATTCATTTAATTGATCTAAACGCTTTGTCAGTTGTTCAAATTGAATAAAGCGGGCTTGTCGCTCGACTTCTTTCCCCAAATGGAAGAGCAAGATCACTGGTGCAGTAAATGCTTGGAATGTGCCAGCTACTTCCGGCATCTCGAAGGCATCTAAATGATACGCTGGGAAAGTATAATGAGTCAATAATTGCTCCAATTTTGGCACTACTGCATGACAAACACTACAATCGGGTGTAGAAATCGCAAGCACGACAGTCGGTTCTTCTTGGATAGTTTTTAAGACTTCAGTTAAATCATGGGTTTCTTTCATGGTGATAACTCCTTAAGGTTGCTTTTAGCACATCGCTGATTCGATGGTGAAAAAGTATTCAGTCGTATACAGATAGAAAATAGGCAAATGACTCTCTTATTTTTACCTGAATCTTCATCTTAGCTGTGCTAAAAATAAATCCATCTGACGTAGATGTCAATAAAAAAGCTTTTTTTGATTTCTTAAACTTATGAAAAAAATTTAAGCTTTCTTGTATTTTATTGAAGAAAAGCGTATATTGATGGGCGAATGAAGTTCAAATGACAAGGAGAAATTATATGTTTTCGTTTATTCCAAATTCGGTATTGCAGATGGGAACGATTTTTTTATCAATCGTTATCGAAGCCTTGCCGTTTGTTTTATTGGGATGTATCATCTCAGGTGCTTTACAAGTATTTTTGACCCCCGAACGTGTCAAACGATGGTTACCTAAAAATCGCTTTTTATCGATTATTGTTGGGTCTATTCTAGGTTTTTTCTTTCCTTCATGTGAATGTGGGATCGTTCCAATCGTTCATCAGTTTGTAAAAAAAGGGGTTCCTGTCCACACAGCATTTGCGTTTATGCTCACTGCGCCAATCATTAATCCAGTCGTGATCTTTTCAACTTTTATTGCATTTGGCAATACTTGGAAAATGGCGGGGCTGCGTATGTTAGGAAGTTTTATTGTCGCACTGATCGTAGGTGTCTGGTTGGCCTATATCCAAAAAGGCACAATCTTGAAGTCTTCATTTGATTCAGCGATGGTTGAGCCTAACTCCCATACACATGAGCATGAGGAAGTGGAAGCAATCGCACCACAGAAATGGGGACATCGAATCCTCCATGTCTTGACTCACTCGATTGATGAGTTCTTCGATACGGGCCGCTATTTGATCATTGGCGGTTTGATTGCTGCAGGGATGCAAACCTATTTACCTACGAGAGTGATGTTGACGTTAGGTTCGACAAAGCTATTAGCCATTTTGATCATGCTAGTATTGGCATTCACGATGTCTCTTTGTTCCGAAGCGGATGCGTTTATTGGTTCCTCTTTGTTAAGTCTTTTTGGAACAGCACCAGTTGTTGCTTTCTTAGTTTTTGGACCAATGGTGGATATCAAAAACCTATTGATGATGAAACGTTACTTCAACACACGCTTCATCGTTTCGTTGATCGGGCTGATTGCCTTAAGTGTTATCGGCTTTACACTATTTATTTAGGAGGAGAATCATGCTGCGATTTTTGATTTTATCTGGTTATTTTGAAATGATGATGTATCTTCAAGTTTCAGGGCGTTTAGATCAATACATCAATGTCCATTATCGTTATTTGGCAGTATTATCCATGATTTTATCTGCCTTACTAGCCTTAGTTCAGTTGTATCTTTGGGTAAAAGCAGATGGGAAAAAAGGAGTCCATGAGTCCCATGATTCTCACGATCACGGATTATCAAAACCGTATCAGCGTTGGATTGCTTATCTCTTATTAGCCTTGCCGATCGTTGTAGGAACCCTGTTTCCGACAGTTAGTTTGAACACAACGATCGTGGAAGCGAAAGGGTTCAACTTTCCACTAAGCAAAGAATCTGTCGGTGATCCACAAGTGCAAACGCAATATTTGAAACCAGATACGAGTATTTATTTCAATAAATCCGACTATCAAGATCAAATGAATGAGTTAAAAGATAAATACGAAGATGAACAAACGATTGCGATCACAGACGATAATTATTTAGAGATTATGGAATTGATCTACAACTACCCAAGCGAATTCATTGGTAAGAAAGTCTCTTATGAAGGCTTTATCTACCAGTCGAAAAATGACAAGGCTACTGATACCTTTCTCTTTCGATTTGGGATCATCCACTGTGTTGCTGATTCCGGGGTCTTTGGATTGTTGACGCATCTGCCAGAAGGAATGACTGTGAAAAATGATGACTGGTACAAAGTCGAAGGAACGATCCAAACCGATTTTTATCAACCTTTCAAGCGAGAGATTCCTTCAGTCGTAGTGACGAAAGTAGAAAAAATCACTGCTCCTGAAAATCAATATGTGTATCGTGCATTTTAAATGAACGAAATAAAGTTGTAGTCATGTACAACACAAATAAAAAAGTGATAAGAGATGAAACTCGTAAGAATTTCATCTCTTATCACTTTTTTTATTAAAGCTTGCAAGAATCCCACAGTATGATTGCTCTGTACAAAAAAGATTAAAGCGAGAAACGCTCATTTTTTCTTTCTTCTCTTCAATACAATCGCTTCACGTTTCAGTTTAAAACTACGGATATTGTGGTTGAATACTTCTGATATCACTAGACCTAAGGCAATCGCTCCAGCAATCATGATCGCTTGAACCGTGAAAAATGCCGCATCTTGATAAGCACCTGTAACTAAACTGCGAACAGCTTGATAGGCTAAGCCTCCAGGAACCAGTGGTACCATACCGGGGATATTGAAAATCGTGACGGGCATTTTTAGTTGTTTAGAAAAAAGATCACTAGCAAAAGCAACGCCTAGTGAACCTAGTAATGAACCTAAAGCTGCACCGCCACCCATAGCTAGACACAACCAATAGATCATCCAACCTACGGCACCAGCTAAACCACACCAAACTAAGGCTTTCCTTGGCACATTAGTGATGATTGCAAAAGCAGCGGTCGCTAAAAAGCTAAAAGAAAATTGAATCAATACATGCCACATGGCTAAAGTCCTTTCTTAGTAGAAGATTTGAAAGATAAAGGCGATTGCAAAACCAATCATCGCTGCAGTCATCATCGCTTCTGCTCCACGAGAAACACCAGAAACGTAGTGCCCCGCTAATAGATCACGAATCGCGTTGGTGATTTGAACACCAGGAACCAACGGCATGACACAACCAATGATGATCAAATCCTGATTGAGACCGATTCCTAAACGCACGCTTAAAATAGCGGCAATACCGATAATCAAAGAGGAGAGGAATTCAGCTAAAAACTTGATTCTAAAAAAACGTAAACTGCAAAGATAAACAATGTAGCCCACTCCCCCGATCGACAATGTGATCGGTAAATCTTTCAATTCGCCACCAAATAAAATCATGATCGTCCCACTAATGATAGCAGCGCTGATGATTTGTAGCCATACTGGGAACATCCGTCGATCTTTCTCGACTTCTTGTAATGCGCTATATAGTTCTTCCAAAGTCAATTCATTGGCAACATATTTTCTTGAAAGGTTATTGACCTTGACTACTCTTTCTAAATTGATCGTTCGATTAGTGATTTGTTCCATGCGGATCGTCGAAGTCCGATCAAAACCGATAAATAGTCCTGTTTGGGTCACGTAGCTGACTAAGCGATAATGTCCAGAAGCAGAAGCAATCCGGCTCATCGTATCTTCTACACGGTACATCTCTGCATTACTTTCTGTCATTATTTTTCCCGCCAATAAACAGGTATTAAGCAATAAATCTAAATCTCTTTCTGGCATGGCATTTTCTCCAATAGTTGTTTTCTTGTATTTATTTTACTACAAACAAATTGGAAAACGTATAAAAAGAAAACTTGAATCTCAAAAATAAGCAGTGAAAGGTAAAATAAGATCCAAGTGAGAGCAATGCAGAAGAGAGCCAAGTGTTAAGTCATCAGTTAGGATAAATCAAGCTTTTTGGTTAATTGTTGACCAATCGTTCAATAATGTGGCATAATCAAGTTATGGGAAGAACAAGAGAATTTAATGAAGAGAAAGTTTTACTAGAATCGGCAAAAGTATTTGCCAAAAATGGGTATGCAGGGACGTCAATCAGTCAATTGGTAAAAGCGACTGGCTTGCTTCGAGGAAGTGTATACTCTGCTTATTATAGTAAAGCTGGTTTATTTACGACTTGCTTTAACTATATAGCTGAATATGGAGTGACTGATAATGGGTTATTGATTGATTTATTGATCATCGCATTATTAGAACGTACGGCAGATGACAACGAAGTAAAGAAAGTCGCACAGAAGGTAATCACCGCTTTGGAAGAGAAAAACGAAGGTTCGATTGAAACGATCATTGCTGATCGAATCATGCGTCGAGGGAATCTTACAGACAGGGGGAAGTAGAAAATGGCTAAAGTTGAAATCCAAAATGATCGATTGATCATCAGTATGGAGGGCGTACGAAAACTGTGGGCATTGAAAAATGAAATATCCACACCATTATCCAATGTATTAGGCGCAACTGTGGATGCCGATGTCTGGGAAGATACACCGAAATTTGGCGAAAAAAGAATGGGAGTTGATGCCTATGGATATTATTTTGCCGGAACATTCGTCCAAGATTCAAACAAGGTATTTTATGACCTCAAAAGAAAAGAAAACGCAGTCGTTATCACACTAAAAGATGAAGAATTCAATCGTCTCATCATTGGAGTAGAAGACCCAGAAGCAACAGTCGCGATGATCGAACAGGCAATGAACAGAGCAAACTTTGTAAAAGAAACTTGAAAGAAGAATCGATGTTGAGCACCTAATTGTCCTATCAAAAAAACGTATTCACCTGGTGATAGAATAGACAAGAAGATCAATCGAATCAATTGATGAAGTTTTAGTAACAACCTAGATTTCCTTTCACGTGGAAATTTAGGTTGTTTATTTTAGGAACTAGACTGAAAATGCGTATATAATTTTTGAAGAAGGAATTGTTGAAAGAATTTAAATACTTCTTTATTTAAAAAAAGGGGAACGTATGTTAAGATTTATGGAGTTCGACTGAATAAAGGAGTAGATACATGAACAAAAAAACAACCAAAACAATCATAGGTGTCGCAGTTGCTCTTTTAGCTGGTGCATTAGGGATTTCAACGACGCAAAAAGACTCTGATCTCGTTCAACAACTGACAGGTCTATTTGATGCAAAACCTCAAGTCTCACAAGTGGCAAATCTTCCTGAATACGACGGCACGCACCAAGAAATCGAAATCAATCAAAATAAGCCGACTTTTACAAAAGAAGAACTGAGCTTAGATAAAGGAACATGGGAAAGTTATTCCGATATCGATCGACTGAATCGTGTAGGTCAAGCCAATGCCATGTTAGGAAAAGAGATGTTCCCTAAAGAAAAACGTGAGTCCCTTTATATCGATCCTACAGGTTGGAAACAAAAAAAATTGAGTGACGGACAATGGCTTTACAATCGAAGCCACTTGATAGGTTTTCAGCTAACTGGTCAAAACAATAACATCAAAAATTTGATGACAGGGACTCGTTCGTTGAATACACCTCATATGCTGGCACATGAAAACGATATTGCAGCATACATCAAAGAAACCAATCATCACGTTCGTTATCGGGTAACACCACATTTTGAAGGGGAAGAACTAGTAGCACGAGGTGTTCAGTTAGAAGCCCAAAGCATTGAAGATAACCAAATCTCGTTCAATGTGTTTATCTATAATGTGCAAGACGGTTATACGATCAACTATCAAACGGGACAAGCAAAGAAAACATGATCTATGTGCGTTAGTTATTTGAATATTTTGTGAATTTTTTGAAAAAACAGAGAAAAGACTTATTTTTCATTAAATATCACGTATACTGTAAGAAAGTGTACTCATAAATGTTGGAATCAATGCAATCAAATAAGAAATCATTATTAATTTTATATTTCTAGCGAAGTTGGAATATTTATTTGTAGTTTTACCACATTTCGAGTAAAATAAAGGGTGTAGAGGGTAATTTGACTACCCTGCGGAAAGAGGTGTAGAATCATGGGTTTTACAGATGAAACCGTACGTTTTGGTTTTGATGATAGTCGTAAAAAAGAAGTCAGCGAAACATTAGCGATCGTTTATCGGGCTTTGGAAGAAAAAGGCTACAATCCAATCAACCAGATTGTGGGCTACTTGCTTTCTGGAGACCCGGCCTACATTCCTCGTTATCGTGATGCAAGGAATCTGATCCGTCGTCATGAACGCGATGAAATCATGGAAGTGATCGTCAAAGACTATCTCTCAAATCATGGAGTGAATCTATGAGAGTGATGGGCTTGGATGTCGGCTCAAAGACTGTAGGTGTCGCTGTTAGTGATCCTTTTGGCTGGACTGCACAAGGCGTAGAGATCATTCGTATCGATGAAGACAAAGAAGAATTTGGATTTGAGCGACTGGCAGAACTGGTCAAACAGTACGAAGTAGATCGTTTTGTTGTAGGCTTGCCGAAAAACATGAATAATTCAATCGGTCCTAGAGCAGAAAGCTCAATGGCTTACGGAGAAAAGATCAAAGAAATGTTTTCTCTACCAGTCGACTATCAAGACGAACGACTGACTACCGTACAAGCAGAACGTATGTTGGTCGAACAAGCGAATACGTCAAGAGCAAAAAGAAAAAAAGTCATCGACAAGCTTGCTGCGGTGATGATTTTACAAAATTATTTAGATGGTTCGGGAAAACAACTATTTTAAAAAATGAAAAGAGGGGTTCTAATGGCAGAACACAATCATACACATGATCATGAAGGACATGAACATATCACATTGGTCGATGATCAAGGAAATGAAACATTATACGAAATCTTGTTAACAGTCGATGGCCAAGAAGAATTTGGTCGTAACTACGTATTGCTTTATCCAGCCGGCGTACCGGAAGATGAAGATGTAGAATTACAAGCCTATGCCTACGTTGAAAACGAAGACGGAACAGAAGGCGAATTAGAACAAATCGAAACAGATGCTGAATGGGATATGATCGAAGAGGTCTTCAATACATTCATGGCTGAAGAAGAAGAATAGTATTAAAATAGTGGAGAAACCTTGAAATGCAAGGTTTCTCCTTTTTTTATCATTCTTTTGATCAAGAAATTGACCAAGGTTTATTTCCATAGAAAAAACCATGCTATCCTTGTCTTAGTACATAAAATTAGAGAAGAAAGGAAGAACAAAATGATAAGAACTGCTCGTGTGGAGGATGCAGAAACCATAAACAAGCTAAATAAGGAAGAATTAGGGTATGAGATACCACTTTCGGAAATGACGAAGCAATTAGAATGCATCTTGGCACAACCAGAGATCTATGTCGTTGATGTTTATGAGGAAGAAGGGACGAAGAAAGTATTAGGATATGTCCATGCGCAAAAGTATGAAACATTGTTAAGTCCAACGTTGTTCAATATTCTAGCATTAGCGGTTTCTTCAAAAGTCCAATATCAAGGAATTGGCAGACGATTGATGGAGAGTGTCGAGAAGGAAGGAACAGAACGTGGCTATTTTGGTGTTCGACTAAACTCTGGCGAACATCGAAACGAGGCACACCGTTTTTATGAACGTATCGGCTATCATTCAACCAAATGGCAAAAACAATTTCTAAAGGAATCATGAATGTCATCGTACAAAAAAACTTCTCGAATAAGAATCGAGAAGTTTTTTTACATTTATTCGAATTAAGAGAATAGTTGCATCAAAAATCCTGAAATGATCAAGACGATCGCTCCGCCTAAACGATTGCCCATTTGAGCAAAAGCAATCAATTCCATGCGGTTTGCTGCGGATAAGACGGCAACATTTCCTGTACCACCCATTGAATTGTTACATAGTCCTGCTGTGATCGTTGATTCGATCGGATAAAGTCCGAATAGACGACCGACAAAAGCAGATACAAGAGATATGACAATGACACTTGTCAAGCAAAGTACGACGAATTGCCATGTTAAAGCAGAGGCTAAAACATTCAAGTTCAATAAGGCAATCCCGATACCCGCTAAAACAGCTGCTGTTAAATTTTTAACAATCAAGTTATTGAACATGATCGCTGCGTCTTCATAATATTCAGGAAGAATATTGGTGATTTTACAAATGACTACGATAATGATCATAAAAGCATACGCATGAACTTTTGGTACAAAGTAATTACCGATTTGTCCAAGAATAAAGAAGGTGATCGACACCATCAAACCAACACCTAATTGAGGGATAGAAGGTTTTACATTGCGTGGTTTGCCGTCGCCTAGATCGCCTTTTTCCATCAGTTTCCCATTACCATTCAATTTTGGCATGGATTGTCCAGCGCGAGCGACTAAAGCGGCACCGATAATGGCAAGGACATTTGTCATTGCAGTTGCGGGAATCAAACGTGAAATAATAGCAGAAGCGTCTGTTCCTAGGACGTTTGCATAAATAGTTGATAGTGGAACAGCACCAGCACCTACACCACCAGCCATGGCAGGTAAAGAGATGTATAATACGGAATTAGCGAAACCATTACCAATCAACATTCCCACTAGTCCAACTGCAAAAAATGAAACAACCATAGAAATAAGTGCAACAGGGATAAAACGAACGGAAGCTTTCATCAATAATTTACGGTTCATTCCTAGAATACTTCCGGTAATCAAAGCAGCGATATAAAAGTCTAAAAAGCCCATGTTGTTGACAAAGTTTTCAGTTGATTTCACGACATAATCAGGTAAAATACCAAAGGTTGCGATAGCTGCGGAAGCGAAGATCGCAAAAACAGAGCCACCACCTAAATAACTTTTGACGATTGGGATTTTTGTCCCGATAAAATGGAAAAGATTCCCAAAAATGACGAGGATAGCGATTGGCCCGATCATATTTGTTGGTAATTTACCTAATGCCATCGCAATGATCAACACGAGAACCATGATCAAATAGATAGGTAAACTGACTCCACTGATTTTTGTTTCCCAAAAACCTTCTTTGTTTGTCTTAGCGACTGTAGAAGTCGTTTGTTCTTGATGTAACATTCTTACAGATCCTTTCCTTGATTAACGTAAGAGGAGTTCCCTATTAGTTGAAAAATAATTTAAAGCTATTCTTCAACCGACTCCAGTATTTCTTGGCAAAAAACACCCCTTGGATCAATTCGTTGAAAATAGTTGGTTTTCCTATTTCTCGGTGAACGAATGATCCAAGGCTTCGATGTTTATCATGCGTATTTTTTACTTTAAGTCTCGTTGTGCTCAGAACTGTTTTAGTAACGAGTTGTTGTAAAAGAGACGAGCGTGAGTTAAGCTTCTAAATCTTGATATTCAGGCACCCATTTAGCTGCTTCGACAGCTGCTTTGATGTCAGTGATTTCTTCACGATTCAATTGTTGATCCACGACGGATTGAGCGACTGTTTCAGCAATCGTTTGTGAGAATTCAGTGATTCTTGCAACAGGTGGTAAAATAGCTGCCCCTGGTTTTGTGACATCAACGATCCCACCTAATGCTCGACTTGCTTGTGAGATGATCTCAGCGTTCACACGAGTAGCTGTTGAAGCAATCAAACCAAGTCCTAATCCTGGATACATCAATGCGTTGTTTGCTTGTCCGATTTGATAAGTCACGCCATTGTATTCCACATCATCCGCAGGGATACCTGTTCCAACTAATGCTTTTCCATCTGTCCATTCAATCAAATCTTTAGCTTTTGCTTCTGCTAATTTTGTTGGGTTAGACAAAGGCATGATGATTGGTCGTGGTGTATGGCTAGCGATTTCTTTGACGATTTCTTCTGTGAATGCTCCTGGTTGAGTAGATGTACCGATCATGATTGTGGGGTGAATTGCTTTGACAACTGCTTCTAAATTAGTCAATTCTTCACTATTAGCAAATTCTGAACGTTTACGTGCAAAAGGAATTTGTCCAGGCGTCAAGCCTTCAGTATCTTCGAATAATAGTCCTTGTTTATCCACTTGATAGAAGTGTTTACGTGCTTCCTCTTCCGGCACACCTTGACGGATCATTTCATCTAATAAGATATTAGCGATACCGACTCCAGCTGTTCCAGCTCCAAATGTTAGGATTGTTTGATCTTTCAAGGCTTCACCAGAAATATTCAATCCGCCGAGTACACCAGCTAGTACGACGATTCCTGTTCCTTGGATGTCATCATTGAATGTTGTGATTTTGTCTTCATATTTTTCTAAGATCGTTGCGGCATTGCCACGACCAAAGTCTTCCCAGTGTAACAATAGTTCAGGAAATAGTTCTGTAGCGGATGATACAAATTGGTCGATGAATTCATAGTAAGAATCACCTTCGACACGCGCATGTTTGTTTCCTAGATATAACGGATTATTCAATAATTCTTCATTGTTTGTACCAGCATCGATCGATACAGGTAATACTTGCGCTGGATTGATACCAGCAGCAGCTGTATAAACCATTAGTTTTCCGATCGCGATGTCAACACCATTGACTCCCCAGTCACCCATACCAAGGATTCCTTCTGCATCTGTGACAACGATCAAACGGATATCACGACCAGCTGCGGCATTTTTCAAGCTTTCTTTGATCAATTCTGGTTCGTCGATCGAAAGAAATGCAGCATCTTGTGGTTTTAAGAAAATTTCATTGTATTGTTCGATGGCATCTGCGACTACTGGATCATATACTACTGGCATAAATTCTACTAAATGTTGTCCCATCAATTTATAGAAAAGTGTGCGGTTTGTATTGAATAAGTTCATTAAGAAAATACGTTTTTCTAAATCAGTTTGTTTGCTTAGGTATTGGCCATATGCTTGCACAGATTGTTGTTCTAATGTTTGGACTGTGCTAGGAAGCATTCCGGCAATTCCGTATTTTTTACGTTCTTCTTTTGTAAAAGCAGTTCCTTTATTTAAAAATGGATTATTTAGTAAGTTTAACCCTGTTAGCATGAATGATTCCTCCTAAGTTTTAATACATACGAAGTATAGGGTTCGCTCAGGGCTATAGTCAAAATAGGTAGTTATGATAAATTTTATTTATATGAAAAAAGAAAAAAGGAGGAACCTATGATCAAAAATAGGTTCCTCCTCGATGGGTTCGAGCAGTTAAAACAAAAAGAATGAGTTGCATCATTTTGATTTTATGTGATAAGTCATCGTTGAAAGTACACGATTTCTTTTTTGACGATTTCAAGCCCTTTCGTTAATACTTCCAAAGGATTAGAGGATAAAGCAATTCGAATAAAAGGATCATGCTGCGGTTGGGTCGTAAAACGATGTGAATGATAGACACGAATCCCTTTATTTAAAAAAGCTTGTTCGATCGTTTCTGGGGACAGATCATTTCGAACAGGGAGATTTCGATAAAAAGGAAGTGGATTGGTCGGTCGTGGCAAGTTGAAAAGTGTATCGAATCGTTCATTTGCTTGTTTTGTATAGTTGGATTTTGTTTCGAGTATGTCCTGTGCGGTTTCTGAGCATAAGATTTGTGTGACAATCTCAGCCTCTAAACTCGAGGTTTTGACATTAATGTTGAAAATTGCCTGTTGGATCTTTTGTTTGTACTTTTCGGGAAATACTAGAAAAGCAACACGCAAGCCTGCACAGATAAACTTGGTCATTCCAGCAAGATAAATGGTTTGTTCAGGAAGTAATTGCTGGAATGAAGGTAGTGTTCTTTTTTGATTATAGGTAGTCAAAAAAGAATGGATGTCGTCTTCGATCACGATCAATTGTTGCTTTGCAATGACTTCTTTTAGCTGTTGCCTCCGTTTTGCAGATAGTTGAAAACCAATGGGGTTGTTACAAGAAGGCATCAGAAAAATCCCGTGGATTTCTTTTTTCCGACATTCTTGTTCAAGCAATTCGGGAAGCATACCCTCCATATCAAAATCAATCGGCACGATTTCCATATGGTAAAGGTGAGCAAGCTCAATGAAATTCGAATAAGTATAGCGATCGACAGCCAAACGATCTCCTGGAGAAAACAAAGCAGCTAGTGTGATCGCCAAGCCATTTTGGACACCTGAAACAATAGCGATTTGTTCCCTTGAAGCATAGACACCTTGTGTTTCCAACCAATTTTTAGCAATCGTCAATTGATAGGTTGTCCCTAAAGGTTCACGGTAGCTAAGAAGTCCGTTAGTCGCATGATTTTGTGAAACAGATTGAATAAAAGGAGTGATCATTTCGTTGCATTCATCAAATGAACTGACTAACCCAAAATCAATGACATGATCAGGTACTTGATCAGAAGAAATAGTGATGGAGGTAAACGCATTGGGGGATACAAATGTCCCACTCCCGATACTTGTATAGAGTAACCCTTTTTCTAGACCCAACTTATAAGCTTGACCAACTGTTGTGAAATTGATGTCTAAAAAATCAGCTAGTTCTCTTTGGGAAGGTAACCTTGTATTTTTTTGTAATTTATTTGATAAGATATCAGCTTCTAGCTGCGTGATAAGTGATTGATAAATCGGGCGATGTAACTTTTTTTTATCTGGACGCCAAGTCAGTGGATAATTCTCATAAGAGTTGATCGACATACTCGTTCCTTCTTTCAAAAATTGTATTCCATACAATTATATCATTGAATGTATTGTTTTCGGGCGCTAGGATAGAAAAAAGGAGGGGAAATATGCAAATCATCGATAGTCATAAAGTAATCACCCATTTTAGTTTTACAGAAGCAATCAACGTAATGGAACAGTGTTTTAAAGATTTTCAAGTCGGAAAGATTTCTCAAGAGAAGCGAATGGTCCAACAATTACCAGATGGCGAGGAACAAAATATCTTTGCGATGATGCCCGCTTATTTAGGAAGAAACCGGTACTTTGGTTCAAAAATCATCACGGCTTTTCCAAGCAATCACAAACAAAAGCTACCATCACATTTAGGTGAAATCATACTTTTCGATTCAAAAAACGGGCAACCCGTCGCAATGATCGATGCGAATGCCGTGACTTGGATACGAACAGCAGCAGTTTCAGCATTAGCCACAGATTATCTAGCAAAGCCATCAGCAGATACACTCACATTGATCGGAACTGGACAACAAGCAGTTTCACATCTAGCCGCAATTACCTGTGTCCGAAAGATTCACCGTGTGTATGTCTATGATTTAGATGAAACACGACGAAAACAATTTATCCTAGAACAGCAAACTAATTATCCAAAACTGCGTTTTATTGATTGCTCGACATTGGCTGAAGCAACTATAGAAGCAGATATTATCTGTACTTTAACACCTAGTAAGTATGCTTTTTTATCAAAAAAAGAGGTTAAATCTGGCGCACATATCAATGCAATCGGAACATTTACACCAGATACCCGTGAATTAACAAGTAATTTGATGGCATCTGGGCAACTGTATGTAGATGATTACCAAGCGGTCAAAAGGGAAAGTGGCGACTATTTGATCCCCTTATCAGAAGGAAAAATTGATCAGACAAACATTCTCGGTTCTCTAGGTGAATTAGTCACCTATCAGAAAACAGGGCGTACAGAAGAACGAGTGATCACGATTTTTGATGCGGTTGGCTTAGCAGTAGAAGATTTATGTTGTGCCGAATATATTTATCAAAAAGTAAAGGAGTAGTCTATAAATGAATTTACCCTATTATATAGTTGACGCTTTCACTAATGAAGTGTTTAAAGGAAATCCTGCTGCGGTCTTTGTGTTAGAAGAATGGTTACCTGATGATACTATGCAAAAAATCGCCATCGAAAATAACCTATCCGAAACCGCCTTTACCGTAAAAAAAGAGAAGGGCTATGAGTTACGATGGTTTACTCCTGATCGTGAAATCGACTTATGTGGTCATGCGACTTTAGCAACTGCATTTGTATTGTTCCATTTCTATGGCATCAGTGAATCCACGATTTCATTTTCAACGCAAAGTGGTCACCTATTTGTCACACAAAAAAAGGGGGAATATGCGATGGATTTTCCAAGTATATTACCGCAATCGATCGCTATATTACCAGAATACGAGCAAGTGCTTGGTGCAAACATAAAAGAGGCTTATCTAGCAAGGGACTTGTTTTTTGTTTTAGAAGACGAAGAGACAGTGGCAAATCTGATGCCTGATTATACTGCAATGAGGGAATTAGAAGAAGGGATCGGCGTGATCGTCACAGCCGAAGGAAAGAACCAAGATTTTGTTTCTAGGACCTTTTTCCCAAAACTAACGATCAATGAAGATCCAGTATGTGGCTCGGCACATGCGAATTTGATTCCTTATTGGGCACAAAAGCTTGGAAAGGATGACTTGGTTGCTCAACAACTTTCTGCCAGAGGCGGGTTCTTGACTTGCGAGTGGCTAGGTGAACGCGTGATGATCAGTGGCGAAGCAACGTTGTTTGCAAAGGGCGAAGCGTATATTTAGATAATCCATCTAACAACATTTATAGTGAGAGGTATACTTAGTTTTTTATAAAAGTAGCGAGCATGATAACAGTATCCAATACCGCTAAATAAGCCAGAAGACCCGAAATTTGTATCAATTTCTGGGGCTTCTGGCTTATTTCTGAAGGAGTTACTTTTTCTGACTGTTTATTCGGTTTTAAGAGTGTCGAGTGGCTAAGGTTATAGCTGTCATTTCTATTTAAGTTTTTTTTGATTTAGTAGAAACGATTTTCCCGTAATGTCACATTTTTGATATCTTCGACGGTTTGGGTTCCAGCTAATTGCATCACCATTTCTAGTTCTTTTTTGAAGAAGTCGAATACTTGTTGGATGCCAGTACTTCCACCAAGAGCTAAACCATAGATAGCAGGGCGACCGATTGCGACTAGATCGGCACCAGAAGCAATTGCTTTAAAGACATGCTGACCACGACGAACACCACTATCAAAGACGATAGGGACACGTTTATCGACGGCTTCTGCTACATATTTCAAAGAATCAAATGCTGCTGGCCCACCATCTAATTGACGACCGCCATGATTCGATACCCAGATGCCATTTGCCCCCGCATCTAATGAACGATAAACATCGTCTTCTGATTGCACACCTTTAACATAAACGGGTAAGTCAGAATGAGCAGCAATAAATTCCACATCTTTTGGACTTAACTTTTGTTTTGAGGACTTATAAACTGCGTCCATCGTTTGTCCGACCCCTGATTGATAGGCTTGAACGATCGGCATTGGCAAAGGAAAAGTGAAACCATTGCGAAGGTCTGTTTCTCGATTACCACCAACGGTTGCATCAGCTGTCAAAACGATTGCTTTTGCGCCATTACGTTTGGCCATCTCTAGAATATCTAAATTGATCCCATTGTCTTTACTCATGTAAAACTGGAACCATTGTGGTGCGTCTGGACCACCGGCCTCGCGGATTTCTTCTAATGTGCATGAAGCGTAAGAACTCGCTGTATAAATCGTATGAAAATCGGCAACTCCTTTTGCTGAAGCTTTTTCTGCATGTGTATGAGCTAAACCATGAGCTGCAATAGGCGCCATGATGATTGGCGCAGTCAATGTTTCTTGGTCAAAATAAGTCGTTGTATCTGGAATTTCGACGTCTTTTAAAACATGAGGAATAATCAATTGATGATTGAATGATTGCACGTTTTCTTTATACGTAAAGAGATCTCCAGCACCACTACTGATATAACCGTATCCGCCAGTAGGAATCACTTGAGCTGCTGCCATTTCTAAGTCTTCTGTATTGATAAAACTGATTTGCCCTTCTTGTGAGCCAGCTTGATAAATCATTTCCATAAAACAAACCCTCTTTCTTAATATCGATCAATAAATAATATTGCTTTTGTCAGCGTTTACATTTTTATACTACGCCTTGTTTTTAAAACAGGCAAATAATCTGTTTTATTTTATATAACCGAACGAAGAGTTACTGCTATGCAACAGTATAGTCACGCTTTGAATACTTGACTAAAAGAAGAAAACCGAATGATATCTGTTTTTTATCTGTTAGCAACTTTGACGAATTTTTTTTTTTTTACAAACTTACTCGAATAACAGTGACACCTAGTTGTTCGATTTTTTTGGCAAGTTTAGGTGAACAATGCTGATCAGTGATCAAGTAATCAAAGGCTGAGACATCAGCAATCTTAAACTGTGAAGTCCGGCCAATCTTACGATGGTCTGCAACAAGGATACGACATTTGATACTTTTTTTGATCATCCATTCGTTGATTTTAGACTCGTTTAAAATTTTTGTTGTCACACCATTTTCTAAATCTACTCCGCTACATCCAATAATACAGACGTCTGCATTCATATCTGCCAATGTGCGAGCGGCAATATCTCCTACCAAAACTTCTTTCGGTACGCGTAACTCGCCACCAGTGAGAATATACGTATAATTTCCTTGTCTGACAGAAGAAACAACCTTTAGATTATTCGTTACGACGGTGACATGATTCGATTCCAAATAATCGAGTGTAGCTAAGGCAGTGGAACTTGAATTGATAAATACTGTGGCATAGTCTCCAATATATTGACTGGCACAACGAGCGATTTGATGTTTGATCCACGTTGGTCCTGAAAGATCAAAATTTGTTTGATTGTCATAATTGAAAAGGCAATAGCCATGTTCACGAATAATCTCATTTTTTTCTTCTAAAAATCTAAGGTCTCGACGAATGGTGCTGAGTGATACGTGAAGCTTTTCAGACAGTTCAATCGTGGTCATTTGTGTGTGCCTTTGTAATAGATCAAGAATTTCATTACGTCTTTTTTTAATCGTCAACAGAGAATTTTTCATTGTTATCCTTCCTTTTCAATCAATTTTTTCTCTATATGACTAATTATAGCTAAACGAGCATAAAAAAATGGAAACGATCACATAAAGTAATAACAGTCATATAAAGCTATTCCAATCATTTTGATAGCGCTTTATCATTTGTATATACCTAATAAAGAGGAGGATGGCACATGAATATAACAGAAGTAACAAAAGAAGGTTGGCTGCGTTCGACCTTTCCAGAATGGGGAACCTATCTGAACGAAGAAATCGAAATGGAACAAGTAAAAGAAAAAAGCGTATCTATATGGTGGCTAGGATGTACAGGTATATGGCTGAAGTCACATGAAGGTACAAATATCCTTTGTGACTTATGGTGTGGGACAGGAAAACGAACACACGGGAATGGACAGATGAAAAAAGGCCACCAGATGATGCGTATGAGCGGTACAGAAAAGATGCAACCGAATTTACGGACACAACCTTTTGTGATCGATCCATTTGCAATCAAAAATGTGGATGCATTAGTGGTAACACATATCCATTCTGATCATCTGGATATCCACACTGCCGCAGCTGTTCATCAAAATTGTCCGGAGGCGCTATTTATTGGCCCCAAAGCAGTAGTGGAAACATGGCTCTCTTGGGGGATACCAAAAGAAAAGACCCAAGTAGTCAAACCCGGTGATATCGCTTTGATCAATGAAGTAGAGATCGTTGCGTTGGAAGCCTTTGATCGGACGGCATTGATCACACATGATGATCCTAATGTGCAATTAAAAGATCACTTACCACAAGAAATGGATAAGATCGCTGTCAATTATCTTTTCAAAACATCCGGAGGGACGATCTACCATGCAGGTGATTCTCATTATTGCAACCTCTTTGCCAAACATGGCAATGAACATCAAATCGATGTTTGTCTAGGTGCATATGGTGAAAATCCGCGTGGTATCACTGATAAGATGACCGCCAGTGATTTGTTGAGAATGGCAGAATCGTTAAGAGCTCAAGTGGTGATTCCGGTCCATTATGATATTTGGTCAAATTTTATGGCTGATCCTAACGAGATCACTCAATTATGGCGCATGAAAAAAGATCGATTGGCTTATCAGTTTTCCCCTTATATTTGGCAAGTAGGGGGTAAGTATACGTACCCAGATAACAGACAAGACTTGGCATTCAATTTCGATCGAGGCTTCCATGACGTCTTCACCCAAGAAAATGATACGCCGTTTCCATCATTTTTGTAGGAGCCAAGAGATATATGACAATAAATCAGCTGAACTGAGAATTTTTTAACAAAAACAAAAGCGAGGAGGGAGAACGTATCAAAGCAAGTGAACGTAAGACAAAGTCATCTCTGGATGAGAATGCGCTATTGTCAAACAAAGGATTGCCTGCTTGATACTGTTTGTAAATATGTTGAGATATTTCTATGAGAATGACTTAGTCAATTATGTAGAAACTACGATAAATGATTGGCGAGTAGCAATCGAGGAGAGCAGTCGTCACTTATTAGAAAAAAGAATCATTGATCATGTATATGTAGAAGAAATGATCCGCAATGTCGAAGAACATGGGGCATATATACTGATCGCCCCACACGTTGCGATGCCTCATGCCATGCAAGGTGGCTCACATGTTTTTGATACGACGATTTCATTTACCAAAATGAACGTGCCAGTTCCTTTTGAGGAAGGGACAAAGTCTGCCAGCCTTTTCTTCACCTTAGCAGCCAAAGAGCCAAAGCAACACCTAGAAAATATTCAATCATTATCAGAATTACTGATGCAAGACGGGTTGATCGAAGAATTGCTTGCGACAGAAACAATCGAAGATTATCAAATGGTCATGGAGAAATATGAGCCAATATAGGTAGAAGCAGTCTTTTGTTTGATAAGTATGGTCAGCGAGGACCATTCGGTACAAAGCAAATAGATATAAAAGATAAATTATCAACTAAAAAATACGATGTAAGGGAGGGAGTCCGTTTACATGAAAACTATGATATCTAGCATCGTTTGATGATTTGTTCTGGTTTTTGGTAACGGAAAAATATGGGAGCTATCTTGATGGAGATATGGACGTATTTTGCGACAAATATTTTAACACAGCCGGCTTATTTGATCGGTTCGATCGTTTTATTAGGGTATGTACTTCTTGGCCGACCATTATACGAATGTATAGCTGGATTTTTGAAAGCCACTGTAGGTTATCTGATTTTAGCTGTTGGTTCAGGTGGATTGGTGAACAATTTCCGACCGATCTTAGTTGGTTTAAAGGATCGTTTTGATCTTGAGGCGATGGTGACTGATCCCTACTTTGGTCAAAATGCTGTAGATGCAGGATTGATGGAGACTTTTGGGCGAACATTCAGTGATGTGATGATTTTATTATTGATTGCATTTGTGTTGAATATCCTGTTAGTTCGTTTCCAAAAATATACGAAGTTGCGAGCTGTTTTTACGACAGGAAATGTCCAGATCCAGCAAGCAGCCACAGCTTTTTGGATCTTACTTTTCTGTTTTCCTGAATTAGGAAGAGTAGAAGTATTAGTATTTATGGGAATCATTTTAGGGTGTTACTGGGCAGTTGCTTCTAATTTAACTGTTGGTGTGACACAAGAATTGACAGACGGAGCTGGTTTTGCGATTGCGCACCAACAGATGTTTGGGGTGTACCTATTTTCTACCTTAGCGAAGTGGTGGCAAAAGAGTAGTCGTAAAAAAAGGGGGAATAGAAAAGCCGATAAGAAGCTTGAAGATATGGAGCTTCCGGGGTTCTTATCCATTTTCAACGAAAATATGGTGGCGACTTCGTTATTGATGCTGTTCTTCTTTGGCATCATCTTATTAGTATTAGGACAGGAGTATTTGATTGAGGCAGAATTTATGGTGGCAGGACAAAGTTTTGTATTCTACGTACTGACCACTTCTTTGAACTTTGCTGTGTATTTAGCTATTTTACAACTTGGTGTCCGAACCTTTGTGGACGAGTTGACACAATCTTTCCAAGGAATCTCAAATACTATTTTACCAGGAGCTGTGCCAGGGATCGATGTGGCTGCAACTTTTGGCTTCGGATCACCAAATGCAGTCACGATCGGATTTTTATTTGGGGCATTAGGACAATTCTTGATGATCATCTTATTGATCGTCTTCCGATCACCAACGATCGTGATCGCTGGATTTATCCCACTATTTTTTGATAATGCGGTCATCGCTGTGTTCTCTAATAATCGTGGTGGGTTCAAGGCAGCATGTTTGTTCCCTTTCTTATCTGGACTGATCCAAGTCGGTGGTTCTGCAATCTTTGCGACATGGATCGGGTTGTCTAGTTACGGAGGGTACATTGGTATGTTTGATTGGGCGACTGCTTGGCCAATCTTTACTGTTTTGATGAAATTTTTTGGTTATGTAGGTGTTGCACTAGTGGTCGTCGGTTTGTTGCTAATTCCGCAACTACAATATCGAAAAAATCCAGAAGGATATTTTTTGATTGTTGAGGATTATCAAAAATATAAAGAGAAGTTTGGAGACAGTAATTAATAGGAGGGAAAGTAAATGAGAATTTTAGTTTCATGTGCCAATGGTTCTGGTACAAGTTTAATGATGATGCGTAGTGTAGAAAAGGCAATGAGAGAATTAAATATTACAGTGAGTAAAATCCATCATTGCCCGATCTCTGAAGGTAAAAGTTCGGCAAGTCAATATGATGTTGTCTTTACGCCACTCAATTTTATGCCGATGTTCATGCAAGCAATTGAGCGAGGTGTGACGGTCGTGGGGATCAAAAATGTGATGTCACCTACTGAGATCTGTGAGAAATTCAAAGAAACAACATTGTACAAAGAATTGAAATCAAAGGAGAATTAGATGAAACGACCAAAATTACAAATTGCTCTGGATCATAACACGTTAGCGTCTGCGTTGGCAGATGTGAAAAAAATTGGAGAAATCGTCGATGTGATCGAAGTAGGCACCATTCTTTGTCTTCAAGAAGGAAGCAAACCAATCGAATGTATGAGAAAAATGTTTCCAGAAAAAACGATCGTTGCGGATACAAAATGCGCCGACGCAGGAGAAACTGTGGCTGGGAATGTCGCGCAGGCTGGGGCAGATTTTATGACAGTGATCTGCTGTGCCTCCCTTGCTACCATGCAAGCCGCACAAAAGAAAGTCAAAGCGCTTCAAGTAGAATTATACGGAGAATGGACGATGGAACAAGCAAAAAAATGGCAAGAAATTGGGATTTCTCAAGTCGTCTATCACCAGAGTAGGGATGCTTTGTTAGCTGGGGAAGTTTGGGGAGAAAAGGATCTGAAGCTCGTCCAACAATTGATCGATTTAGGTTTTCAAGTATCAGTAACTGGTGGGCTGTCAATTTCAACGTTAGCCTTGTTCCAAGGGATGCCGATCTTTCATTTTATTGTCGGTCGAGGATTGACGGCATGTGCAGATCCGATCATACAAGCCCAAGCATTCCAAAATGAGATCAAGCGACTGTGGGGAGAATGAGATGGCGAGAATCGGACTTTATGAAAAGGCACTACCTAGCGGATGGTCGTGGCAAGAGCGGTTAGATGCAGTAAAAGAATTGGGGTTTGATTTTCTGGAATTATCGATTGACGAAAGCGAGGAACGATTGGCTCGTTTAGATTGGACGAATGAACAAATCGCTGAGTTAAAGGAAGCGATTGCGTCTTCGGGGATTGCTATCCATTCCCTTTGTTTGAGTGGACATCGGCGTTTTCCATTCGGCTCAGTAGATATCAAAAAACAAGAAAAAGCCTTATGTATGATGAAAAAGGCAATACAACTTGCGTATCGGTTAGGCATCAGGATCATACAAGTGGCGGGATACGATGTATACTATGAAAAAAAATCAATAGAGACAAGAGAAGCATTTATCAGAGGATTGCGTGCCAGTATCAAGGAGGCAGCACAGTTTGGGATAATCTTGTCGATTGAAGTCATGGATGACCCATTTATGAATTCCATTCGTAAATTCATGGAGATAAAAAAACAACTCCCTTCTCCTTATTTACAAGTGTATCCTGACTTAGGAAATCTATCAGCGTGGCCAGAAAATAATGTGGCGATTGAACTTGAACAAGGCATCGAATATATTACTTCGATCCACCTAAAAGATACGCAACCCGTAACAGCAAGTAGTAAAGGTAAGTTCAGAGATGTTCCGTTCGGTCAAGGTTGTGTGGATTTTTCTGGATTATTTAAAACATTGAAACGTGTAAATTATGAAGGGCCATTCTTGATTGAAATGTGGAGTGGTCAGGATCAGGATTATGAAAGTCAGATCTTACAAGCGAAAGATTATCTATTGCCAAAGTTAAAAGAATCGGGATTTTAATCTTACTTTTTTGGTGGAACATATAAACAAACGATTGAAATATTCCTTATTGAATGTGATCAACTCAATTGTTTTCTCTTTTATTGATTATTCTGAGCAGATTATTCCTCTAAAAATTTATCAAGTGATAAGATATATTTATCAGTTGATAAATTTTTAGGGGGGATTTTATGTTTTTAGCATTAAATGAAATCATTCATTCAAAATTACGCTATGCCTTAGTGACAGGCGTCATGTTTCTAATTGCGTACCTTGTCTTTTTTTTGACAGGATTAGCCTATGGGTTGGCACAAGACAATCGAACTGCTGTAGATAAATGGGAGGCAGATACCATTGTTTTATCAAAAGACGCCAATACAAACTTAGGGATGTCGATGATCACGAAAAAGATGGCAGAAGAAGTGAAAGGTGATCAAGTAGCTTATTTAGCTCAAACACCTGGAGTAGTCACGAGTCCAGATCGTCCAGATGCTGATAAAGTCAATGTTAGTTTTTTTGGAATCGACCAAAACCAATTCATCATGCCGAATATCGTGGAAGGAGAAGAATTCCAGTCAAACGATGAAGCAGTCGGTGATATCAGTTTAAAAGAAGAATATGGCTTGGACATTGGAGATACGATCAAATTATCAGGAAGTGACAAGACATTTAAATTGACTGGATTTACGGAGAATGCCAAATTCAATGTCTCTCCTGTCGTTTATACAACGATCAATGCGTACCAAGAGATACGGTTTGAGAAACAGGACGCAACTGATAACGCTCGTATCAATGCAGTGGTCGTGCGAGGAGATGTGGAGAGTTTACCGGATGATTTAGAGAAAATCAGTATTTCGACATTCATCAATGAACTACCAGGATACAATGCACAAGTATTGACATTTGGTTTCATGATTGGCTTCTTGATCGTAATTGCAGCGATCGTGATCGGTATTTTCATCTATGTATTGACTATGCAAAAAATCAATATTTTTGGTGTACTGAAAGCCCAAGGAGTGACTGGTGGATTTATTGCACGTTCAGTAGTTGCACAAACGTTCTTACTTTCATTTTTCGGTGTTGCTCTTGGATTGTTTGGAACGTTCGTTACTTCACTTGTTCTACCAGATGCTGTCCCGTTCCAAAGTAACTGGTTGTTTTTCGGTGTGATTAGTGTGATGATGTTGATCGTTGCTATTTTAGGGGCTCTCTTCTCTGTTAGAACGATCGTAAAAATTGATCCATTAAAAGCAATCGGATAGAAAGGAGAATGGGAAATGAAAGCAATTGAATTTATAGATGTTGAAAAAAGTTTTAAAGATGGTGATCAAACCGTTCAAGCATTGAAAAAAACAAATGTCAGTGTTGATAAAGGGGAGTTTGTCGCAATCATTGGACCATCTGGTTCTGGAAAGAGTACCTTCTTAACGATTGCAGGCGGTTTACAGACACCAAATAAAGGAACTGTCAAAATCAATGGAGAAGATTTCAGTGAACAACCGGAGAAAAAACGAGTAAAATTACGGTTCAAGGAAATTGGATTTATTCTTCAAGCTTCCAATCTAGTTCCATTTTTGACCGTCAGAAAACAATTAGTACTGGTCGATAAGATCAAGCATGAAAATCGACAAGAGGAGGCGAAAGAATTATTCCAACAACTTGGTGTGGATAAACTCCTTAATAAGTATCCAGAAGATCTTTCGGGTGGGGAACGACAAAGAGTGGCAATTGCTCGAGCGCTATATAACGATCCTTCAATTATTTTGGCAGATGAGCCAACAGCTAGTTTGGATTCAGAAAAAGCAGTAGAAGTCGTAGATATTTTAGCGAAAGAATCCAAGGAAAAAAATAAAGCAATCATAATGGTCACTCATGATACCCGACTTATTGACAGATGTGATAAAGTATTTATGATAGAAGATGGTGTCTTCCGGGAAAAAAAATAAGTCAGAGGGTGTAAAAGTTGGTCCATCGATACAATAAGGATACACAAGAGAAAATTTTAAAAGAAGCCAATCGTTTGTTTATGTCAAAAGGTTATCAAGGAACGTCAACACGTGAGATTGCTAAAAATGCTGGAATCACGCAACCAAATCTTTATCATTACTTTAGCGATAAAGAAAAGTTATATTGTGCAGTCTTAGAAGAGCATTTGAGTACTGTAGGGACAGACTTAAGAGCAATCTTAGAAGAGAACAAACTTGATTTTAAACAATCTTTGACTAAAATGACGAAGTATCTGATCGATACCCATCTTTTAGACCTATTTATGATGCATCATGATTTAAAATCAAACCTTTCTGCCGAGACACGAAATCATCTTTTTACCTTGTGGAAAAAAAGTTATCGTGAACCATTTGAAGTGATTTTTTCGACAAATCAATCTTTGATGCGCGCTCATGTTACGACAGAAATGGCTGCAAAGCACTTTTTTCTTCTATTAGCACCATATATCACCGAATCTTCTAATTCACTTGAAAACCCATTTAGTGTGGAACGACTGATCGATTTATACCTTCATGGGGTGGTAGCTGATTAAATGCGGTGGTGACAGAAGTGTCCAGCTCCGAGAAATAAGCCGAGAAACCCAAAAATTGTTTTTCAAATTTTGGGTTTCTCGGTTTTTTATGAAGGAGTTACTTCTGGAACATCGTTTATTTGATTTTTTAGATTAGAAACAAAAATGAATTTAATTTCTTGTCCTCTACACTTTTTTTGTTATTATATTTTCTTGAATTGTTATTTTTTAATTAAAATAATGAGGGATATTTAATTTTTCAGGCAATTGAGAAAAAGAGGTGAAAAGCAAGTGATATAAAGATTTTTAATAATAACGATTATAAATTAGTTAAATAACCAAGGTGATTTAATTTGTTTTTTAAATAATTTTAGGAAAACGGTTGAAAAAGCCATTTTCAGGTGATAATATTCTGTTAGCAACAAAAGCTTCACTGAGTTTAACTCACTATTTTAGAGAAATAGAGGGGGAATGAATAACATATTTTCGTGTTAATTGTGTTACATAATTGTTTTTTGAAAAGTGAATAGTGTAAAAAGGGGAGAATTAAAAATGAAAAGTGTTAAAAAAATTGGGTTGGCAGCAATGTTATTTTCTTCTGTTGTCTCAACGACGCTTCCGACAATTGGGGAATTGTCTATCGTCAATGCAGAAGAAATCCAACAAACAGAACAACAAGCAACTTATAGAAACGTAATGTACTATGGTGACTGGTCGATTTGGGGCGGCGAAGGTAACTTTTATCCAAAAGATATCCCAGCAGATCAATTGACTCACTTGAATTTTGCCTTTTTAGATTTTGATAGTGATGGCGAACTAGTCTTTACTGATGCAGACGCAGCGACAGGCGCTCCTGTAGGATTACCGGGCGTACAATGGAACTCTGCTAGTTCTGGTATCTTAAATGCGATTCAAGATTTACGTGGAAAAAATCCAAACATGAAAATTGGTGTTTCATTAGGTGGTTGGTCTAAATCAGGAGATTTCTCTGAAGTAGCAGCAAACCCTACGAAACGTAAGAACCTTGTAGATAATGTAGCAAAATTCATTAAATACACAAATATGGACTTTGTCGATGTTGACTGGGAATTCCCGGCAGATGTACGTCAACCAGATCTAGTGGATAACGTAAATGACGAAGGAACACCAAATGCAAAACCTGAAGATAAAGAAAATTACATAAAATTATTAGATGAAATTCGCGAAACAATTGATAAACAAGGCGAAGAATTAGGGAAAACATATGAACTATCTGTTGCATTGCCAGCAGCTCAAGGTAAATTAGATTCAGGTATCGACGTGAAACGACTATTTGATGTTGTCGATTTCGCAAACATCATGACGTATGACTTAACTGGCGCATGGTCAGATACAAGTGGTCACCATTCAGCACTTTACGGAAATCCGGCTGATCCTAATTATGATGAAGGCTTCTCAGTAGATCAAACAGTAGAATACCTACGTGAGAAAGGTGCGGCGTCAGAAAAAATCGTTATTGGGGCAGCATTCTATACTCGTGGATGGAACGAAGTGGCAAAAGGGGATAATGAAGAGGCACCGGGATTATTCCAAAAAGCAGAATTATCAAGTCAAGATGCCGATCAAACACCAAGTTATGGAGCGAAAAATAAAAATCCATTAAAAGTAGGTGACGGTGGACGTGCTAGTGGTGTATGGCCATACCGTGATATTGAAACGTTACTTGGTGATACATCTGGATTGAAAGAGTATTGGGATGACGTAGCGAAAGCACCATTTATGTACAGTGAAACAACTGGTGAATTCTTTACTTACGAAAATGAAAAATCAGTGACTTATAAAGCTGAATATGTAAAAGAAAACCAACTTGGTGGAATCATTTCATGGCAACAATCACAAGACAAAGAAACAACTGGTACAAAACGTGATGAGTTGACCAATGCAATCAAAGAAGGATTGTTAGGTAGTGAGAAACTTCCAGAATTTGAAATCAAGAGTACACCATTGAATGTGGATGTTGAGATCTCAACTTATACTCAATATGGCGTTAGTGGTTACGACGTAAAAATTACCAACAATGAAAAAATGGAAGAAACTTCTTCTGTATTGAAATTAGTTGAATTTTCACAAGAAACAATCAAATTACCTAAACTAGTGATTCCAATGGCGACAAATGAAAAACTTGGCGCTGGCGATTACAAAGCAGGTACTGTAACAAATGTTGATGGCGCTGCAATCGTTGATTTGTCTTCTGTATATGATGGCAAAGAAATCGCACCAGGTGCATCTTATGAGTTCAGATTGAGTTCAAATGCTGCTGAAGCAGATGTCGCTGTTGACAATATCGACTCAATCACATTAAGCCAGAGAATTGGGGACGAAGGTATCGAAATCAATAAACAAGTGATTTTTGGTGAAGGTTCAACGACTGAACCAGGAACACCTGATACAGAAGCACCTTCAGTACCAACAGGACTTACAGCTTCAACAATCGGTGAAACAAACGTTTCTCTATCATGGACAAAATCAACTGACGACAAAGGGGTCGCAGGATACTACGTTTTCCGTGATGGCAAACAAGTTGGTCAATCAGCAACAACTTCATTTACTGACGCTGATTTAACTGCAGATACAGAATATTCATATACAGTAAAAGCATTTGACCGTGCGGGAAATGTTTCAGAAGAAAGTAAAGCATTAGTTGTTAAAACGTTAGAAAAAGCACCAGTAGATACAGAAGCACCTTCAATTCCATTAGACTTGAAAGCTTCAACGATCGGTGAGAAAAATGTATCATTGTCTTGGACTCGTTCAACTGACAATGTTGCAGTCGCAGGATACTATGTTTTCCGTGATGGCAAACAAGTTGGTCAATCAGCAACAACTTCATTTGCTGATGCTGGGTTAACACCGAATACGGAATACTCATATACAGTAAAAGCATTTGATGCAGCAGGAAATGTTTCAGAAGAAAGCAAAGCATTAGTTGTCACAACTTTAGAAGAAACAACTCCTCCAGCTGAAGGCGAATGGGATGCTAACAAAGTCTATGATTTAGGTGATGTAGTAACTCATAAAGGAAATACTTATCGTGCGAAATGGTGGACACAAGGTGATGAGCCAGGAACTGAACAATGGGGTCCTTGGGAATTAATTGGTTAATTTAGATAAAAAAGAACAGGGCAGCTTGCCTTGTTCTTTTTTTTATAATGTTATTCTGTCGTTGTTATTTATCTTATTTACTCGAATTTACCGAAAAAAACATGTTAGTTAAAAAATAAACAAAATCATATGGCTTAAAAATAACTTGAAAAGCGATAGGTATAATCGGTTCCAATTAGTTGCATTAAAAATAAATAAATGTTAAATTCATATTTGTAAGACGTTTCTAATTGAATTTTAGTTGATTTCTAATTTTAGAGGAGTGATAAAATAACTTTTTAACCTGTGATTTGGACGCGCGTGTTTTTCCGTAAATAAACTGATAAAAAAAAGGAGATGAGATTGATATGAAAAGAATTAAGAGTATTAGTTTAGTTGCTTTGTTATTTTCTTCGATTGTTTCAATGACTTTACCAGCATTTAATGAGTCACCAGAGGTCCATGCTGAAGAGGTGCGAGAAACTCAGGTCGCGCCTTATCGCAATGTCATGTACTATGGCGATTGGTCGATTTGGGGTGGAGAAGGAAATTTCTATCCTAAAGATATTCCAGCTGATCAAATCACTCATTTGAATTTTGCCTTTTTAGATTTTGATAGTAATGGCGATTTAGAATTTACAGATACGGATGCTGCTGTTGGTGCGCCTGTAGGACAAACAGGGGTTCAATGGAATTCAGCAAGCTCGGGTATCTTGAATGCGATCCAAGATCTACGTGGGAAAAATCCCAATATGAAAATTGGGGTCTCTTTGGGGGGCTGGTCTAAATCAGGTGATTTTTCTGAAGTAGCGGCTGATCCAGTGAAACGACAAAATCTAGTGGAAAACGTCACCCGATTCATCAAATATACGAATATGGATTTTGTTGATGTCGATTGGGAGTATCCTGCAGATGTTCGACAACCTGACTTGGTAGATAATGTCAATGATGAAGGAACGCCATATGCAGTACCTGAAGACAAAGAAAATTATATCATTTTGCTAAATGAGATTCGTGAGTCGATTGATGAACAAGGCGAAGAACTAGGCAAGACCTATGAATTATCAGTTGCGCTGCCTGCATCTCAAAGTAAATTATCTTCAGGGATAGACATTGATGGTTTATTTGAAGTTGTTGATTTTGCAAATATCATGACCTATGATATGAACGGTGGTTGGGGAGACCGCAGTGGACATCATACAGCGCTTTATGGGAATCCTGCTGATCCTAATTATGACCAAGGACTTTCTGTAGATCAAACGGTTCAGTTTTTAAGGAATGAAGGTGCGCCAGCTGAAAAAATCGTGATTGGGGCAGCTTTTTATACTCGTGGTTGGCATGAAGTAGCAGAAGGCAATAATCCGTTACTACCGGGATTGTTCCAAACGGCTGAACAGAGTAATCGAAATGCTGACCTATCGGCAACATACGGGGCAAAAAATAAAAGTCCATTAGTTGTAGGGGATGGTGGTAGAGCCGGTGGTGTCTGGCCTTATCGAAATATTCCAGATTTGATCAGTGCAACGAGTGGATTGACTGAATACTGGGATGATGTAGCGAAGGCCCCTTACATGTATAGTACAGAAACTGGCGAATTTTTCAGTTTTGATAACGTACGCTCGATCGGTTATAAAACACAATATGTACAGGAAGAACAATTAGGCGGTGTGATTTCTTGGATGCAATCACAAGACAAGGAAACGACAAGTACAAAACGTGACGAACTGACGAACGCGATCAAAGAAGGATTATTTGGGAATACGCCATTACCGCAGCACGAAATCGTTAGTACACCATTAGACATCTCTGTGGATATCACCCCTTATACAGAGAATAATGTAAGCGGGTACGAAATCACAGTGACAAATAATGAAACATTGACAGAATCATCTACTGTATTAAGCGCTGTTGAGGCTGCACAGAAAACAGTCAAGTTGCCTAAATTTACGATCGACTTGAATAGCAATGAAACATTAAGTGCAGGAAACTATAAAGCTGGAACTGTTTCTATGGATAATGGCACAGTGACAGTTGATCTATCTTCCGTTTATGATGGCAGAGAACTTGCTCCAGGAGCTTCTTATGATTTCCGATTACAATCTGATACGTCACAGGTTTTGATTGATCATATTGATACGATCACTTTAAGTCAACGAATTGGGACTGAAGGCATTGAAATCAATCACCAAGTGATCTTTGGTACAGAAGAGCCAGACCCATCAGATGTTGAGGCACCGTCGATTCCAACAAATGTTGCAGCGACAACGATCACTGCAACAGAAGTGACATTGAACTGGATGGCTTCGACCGATAATCAGCGAGTAGCAGGTTACTATGTTTACCGTGATGGACAATTAGTCGGACAACCAAGAACACCAACATTTACAGATACGGGATTAACACCTGATACAGAGTATACGTATACTGTCAAAGCATTCGATGCGTCAAGCAATGTTTCGGCTGCTAGTCAATCAGTGATCGTTCAAACCTTGGAAGACAGTGTGCCTGGATATGCGGCATGGGATTCAGGAACAGTCTATCTTATGGGAGATAGAGTCACTCATCTAGGCAATACGTATCAGGCAAAATGGTGGACACAAGGCGATGAACCTGGAACTCAACAATGGGGACCATGGGAATTGATCAATTAGATCGTTTAAATATAAACAGATTCAGGGGTGACCATTTACTGACAACTGGTTGCTGATGAAATTGAAGAACCTCGTTGGGCTTGATGAAACATCAATACCTAACGAGGTTCTTGCGTCTAGAAAAAAATTACTGATTGAAATAAGTGAGTAGCGCTTGTGTGATCGATTGCGCCAACTGTTGTTGATAGTTAACGGTAGCCAATGTAGCTAAATCTTCGTCATTATTCATATAGCCCATTTCGATCAAGAGGGATGGCTGAAGGTTTTCTCTTAACACCTGATAGTTCCCTGTAGCAGTTCCACGAGATGTAATGGGCAGATCCGCCAGTTCATCAGAAACAGTTTCCGCTAGACGTTGGTCTCTATTGTAATAATAATAAGTGGTGGTACCAGTTGCTTCATTGGGCGATTCAGTCGAATCAGCATGTAAGCTGATAAAAAGGTCAGCGGCTTTTTCTTCGCTAAATGAACAGATGTCATCTAAAGAAATGTAGTCATCTGTTTCATGTGTCAAATAAACCGTTGCGCCAGCGGCTTCTAAACTCGTTTGTAACTGTTTTGCGGCAGCGAGTGTCACTGTTTTTTCTTCTGTATGTCCATCTGTGCTAAGCGCGCCTGTATCGTCGCCTCCGTGTCCAGGATCTAGTACGATCACCGCTTCTGATAGGTCACTCGGTAGCTCTTGTGTCGAGCGAGTCAGAGATGAGCCATCCGTAAGTGATAAATAGCCAGTTTCACCATCATTCGTGGTAATTTTGTAGGCGTTGTCTGTAGTTGAAAGAAGCGTAGCCAGTTCACCAGCATTGACGGAATTTAGCGGTTCACTTAATGACGAGTCTGCATACAATGTAGCATCTTCTTTTCCGATTTTTATGAGGTTTTCTGAAGAAGAATCAGTTGTTTGTATGATGCTAGAGACACTATTGCTTGTCTGTTGTGTCGCATCTGTTTCTTGATTGCTAAGACCAAATTTGAAAAGGGCAATGATCCCGATCAGACATATAAAAATAATAATTCGCATTTTTTTCATCGTTTTCACCTCTTGAACATGAGGATAAACAACAAAACTTAAATCGAACTTAAAGAAAAGCGGAACAAGCTAAAACGGATAGTTAGTTGACTAATTTTTTGGCTTTTTCTGTGTTCGCAAAATGCAATTTTGCATAGTTTGCTAACAAGGCTTCGCCACCTTTTTTTAAAATCGTTGCAGCGACTTGGTCGGATTTTGTACCTGCACCAGAAGGAAGCGTGAGACCAAGTTCAGCAGATTCTTTGTCCAACTCTTCTAAAAAGCTTGCGCGACTAATGATCGAAGCGGCAGCAACAGCTAAATGATATTGTTCACCTTTTGTCACAAAGTAGAGTTTTTCGGTGAGTTGATTTTTTTCTAAACGAGCGTATTTTTTAAAGTTGGCTTCCGGTGTGAACTGGTCGATCAAAATAGCATCCGGCTTGACTGGTGCTATTTTTTGTAACAATAAATGGATAGCTTGATTGTGTAAAGCGACCTTCATTCTCACGGCATTATACGTTGGTTGGATCTCATTGTATTTTTTTGGTGGCAGAACCAGTAATTGATATGGGATCGTTTCCTTTAATACTTTGGCTAATTGAATGATTTGTCCATCTTTTAATTCTTTTGAATCTTTGACGCCTAACGTGCGTAATTCTTTCAATTGTGTTTGATCGACATAGGCAGCACAAACAGTCAGTGGGCCAAAGTAACTACCGTTGCCGACTTCGTCACTCCCTAAAACAGATAGTGTTTGTAGATCTTTGGGTAAGGAAGAAGAATTAGTTTGTGTCGATTTTTTTGCTGTAAGTGGGTTTCCCCATTTCGCTGCTTCTTGTTCAGCGCCGGTACCTTGAAACATCACTTTTCCAGAAGTATAGGCAGTGATCGTTGTGCCATTTTTTTTAGCGGAAAAATGCGTATATGGAATCGGCTTTTGTACTAAAAATGGGCGATATGCCTCTTTCATCATGTTCATTTGATTTGTCGTTACCTTTAAGATAATGTTACTCATGTTTTCCTCCTGTTGTGATCCAGTCGTAAGAAAAGTTGTATTTGACTAGATCTAGCTGATTTGAAATCAATGCACACATAGCATTTTTGCAAAGTTTATCATATAATAGTAAAGTATTTATAATGAAGTTTTTCGTGTACGGTTAATTGCTTAACTATATGGTACACTAGTTAATATTTTTGGCAATAGGAGGAGACAGATTCATATGGCACATGAAAAAACACGCTATAAAGCGGTGATTGCGGACCAAACGTATACTATTATCGGGCAAGAATCAAAACAGCATATGGATATGGTCACAAAATTAATCAATGAACAATTAGCTGAACTGAAAGAATTGTCCCCTCAATTAGACAATGAACAAGCAGCTATTTTATTAGCAGTCAATGCATTTTCTGATCAATTGAAAAGACAGGAAAAAAATTTGAATTTAATAAAAGAAGTCACAGAACTAAAACAAAAAATGGTGAGATTCACAGAAATGGAAAATCGGATCAAACGAATCGAAGCCATTGAAAATGAAGCACGAGCAGTATTGAAAGAAAATGGAAGTGACCATGAAATCAAAAATCATGTGGAAGCACAACAGATTCTAAATGAAAAACGAAAAGGTCAAATCAAACAAAGATCTTCGAATTGATATTATTATAGAAGAGAAAGGAAGAATGTATGCTTAGTCTTTTGATTTTATTTATTTTGCTGATTGCATTTTTTTCTGGAGCCAGTCGTGGTTTTGCGCTACAGGGAATTTATCTGGTTGGCTATTTTGTCTCATTTCTAGCAGCACAAACCTATTACAAAACATTAGCCAATCATCTGCAATTATATATTCCTTATCCTGCGGTAACCGCCAATTCTAACTTAGTTTTTTTTGATCAAGCTTTTTCATTTAAACTAGATGAAGCATTTTATGCGGGAGTGGCTTTCTTGATCATTTTATTTGTTGGATGGCTAGTCACACGATTCATTGGGGTATTCGCTCATGGGTTGACGTTTATTCCTGTACTAAAGCAATTAGACTGGGTAGCAGGAGGGGTTTTATCCGTGATCATCACCTATATTTCGTTGGTTCTAGTTTTACGTTTACTGACATTTATTCCGGTGGGATTTATCCAAAACCAATTTAGTGGCAATAATCTTGCAACATTTATGGTTGAACGAACACCTATTTTAGCAAATAAAATATATGATCTATGGGTGACACAAGTGATTAACTAAGTAAGAGATGATTTTTTGTCAATGACAGAGGCTATGAAGATGTTGGTTAGTCTTGAAGACTGCTTAGCCATCTATCTGCCTCTTTTTTAGTGAAAGTAAGGTGAAAAAAATGAACAAACGCATTCTAGAAACATTAGAGTTTGAAAAAGTAAAACAACAAGTACGACAGTTTGTGATCACAGCACAAGGGCAAGAAGAATTAGCCCAGCTTGTGCCAGTGAATGAAGCAGAGACGATCAGATATTGGTTGGAAGAAACAGAAGATGGTCTAAAAGTCCAACGATTGCGTGGCGGTATCCCAATCCCCAAATTAGAGAATATCCGTCCGCATATGAAACGGATCGAAATCGGTGCGGATCTGAATGGTGTCGAGTTAGCACAAGTTTCTCGTGTCTTATCTACTACTAGTGAGTTGCGACGTTTTATTGATGATTTAGCAGATAGCGAGATTGAATTTGCGCGTCTTTATTTTTGGACAGATCAATTAGTCGCTATCCCATCCTTGAGCCGTCGTTTGAAAGAAGCAATCGATGATGATGGACGAGTGACGGATGATGCCTCTCCAGAGTTGAAGACGATCCGCCATAATATCCGTAGAAGCGAACAAGCAGTCAGAGAACAATTAGATGGGATCGTTCGTGGGAAAAATGCCAAATACCTAAGCGATGCCATCATTACGATGAGAAACGACCGCTATGTTATTCCAGTAAAACAAGAATATCGTGGTGTGTTTGGCGGAGTCGTCCATGATCAAAGTTCTTCGGGACAAACACTATTCGTTGAACCAAAACAAGTCGTGGAATTGAACAATCGCTTGCGTCAATATCAAATTGCCGAACGCAATGAGATCCAACGTATTCTAAGTGAGTTGTCGGCGGAGTTAGTTCCTCATCGCCAAGAAATCATCCACAATGCGTATGTCATTGGAAAAATGGACTTGATGAATGCGAAAGCACGCTTTGGGAAAGAACTAAAGGCAATCGTACCGACGATCAGTACAGAAAACATTGTTGATTTGAAGCAAGCCAGACATCCATTGATCGATCAAGAAAAAGTCGTGCCAAATGATATTTCGATTGGGGAAAACTATCAAGCAATCGTCATTACTGGACCAAATACTGGTGGGAAAACCATCACGTTGAAAACATTAGGCTTATTGCAATTGATGGGGCAAGCAGGGTTACCGATCCCGGCGGATGAAGAAAGTCAGATCGGGATCTTTGAAGATATTTTTGCTGATATCGGAGATGAACAATCGATTGAGCAAAGTTTATCGACCTTCTCCTCACATATGACAAATACCGTGGATATCCTTTCCAAAGTCAATGAAAAAAGCTTAGTTTTATTTGACGAACTAGGTGCAGGGACTGATCCTCAAGAAGGAGCAGCGCTAGCAATTGCTATTTTAGATGATCTAGGAAAGAAATCTGCCTATGTGATGGCAACAACACATTATCCGGAACTGAAAGTCTACGGCTACAATCGTTCGAATACCATCAATGCGAGTATGGAATTCAACGTTGACACCCTTAGCCCCACTTACCGCTTGTTGATCGGCGTGCCAGGTAGAAGTAATGCCTTTGAGATTTCAAGTCGTTTAGGATTAGACAACCAAGTCATTGATGAAGCCAAGCAATTGATGAACGATGAAAGTCAAGACTTGAACGAAATGATCACTGATTTAGAGAATCGTCGAAAAATGGCAGAAACAGAGTATTTAGAGATGCGTCATTATGTCGATGAAGCGCAACGTCTGTACAATGATTTGAAAGAAGCTTATAGCTATTTCTTTGAAGAGCGCGAACAAGAAATGGCGAAAGCCAAACAAAAAGCCAATGCACTTGTTTCTGAAGCAGAAGAAAAGGCAGAAAAAATCATCGCAGATATTCGCAATTTACAAAAACAAGTGGGGCAAGGTACGGTCAAAGAGCATCAATTGATCGATGCCAAATCACAGTTAGCCAACTTGCATCAAGAAGAACAATTAAAGAAAAATAAAGTCTTGAAAAAAGCGAAAGAACAGAAAACATTGAAACCAGGTGACGAAGTACTCGTGACGACTTATGGGCAACGTGGAACATTGTTGCGCAAAAATGGCAACCAATGGCAAGTGGAGATCGGTATCTTGAAGATGAACGTTTCGGAAAGTGAATTGACACCGATCGCTCCCCAAAAAGAACCACAACAACGTGTGATCCATACGGTTCGCTCAGATGCTCACTCCACCGTCTCCAACCAGCTGGATCTTCGAGGGAAACGTTATGAAGAAGCATTAAATGAAGTCGATCTATATTTAGATGCGGCAATTTTGGCTGGCTACCCTCAAGTGACGATCGTTCATGGAAAAGGTACAGGCGCTCTAAGAACCGGGATCACCGATTATTTAAAAAATCATCGTAGCGTCAAGAGCTTCGATTTTGCTCCTGGAAATCAAGGGGGCAATGGTGCGACAATTGTTAAATTTAAATAAAGCTTACTAAAGGTAAGCAAATAGCTCGAATCTAGGTACCAATAGTGCTATACTTAGAGTAGACTAATAAATGGAGGTCTTTGATATGGCTCAAGTAATTACAGATGCAACATTCAACGAAGAAACAGATAAAGGGTTAGTTTTAATCGACTTTTGGGCAACTTGGTGTGGACCTTGTCGAATGCAAGCGCCAATTTTAGACCAGTTAGAAGAAGAATATGACGAAGACGAATTCAGAATCGTGAAGATGGATGTTGATGAAAATCCTGAAACACCACAACAATTTGGGATCATGAGTATTCCAACATTACTTTTGAAAAAAGACGGCGAAGTAGTAGAAAAAGCAATCGGTGTTCAATCAAAAGATCAATTACGTCAAATGATTGCCCAACACTTATAAGATTAAGTAACTAACACATCAGACTGAGACAACAATCATATGGATTGCTGTCTCGGTTTTTTTGCGACTAATCAAGTCGTGAAACTGAACAGAGAAGTGGAACAAAAAAGTCATAGATGAAGAGAATAGTATCTATTTTTGGAGACAAGCTACTTAAAAATTTATACAATAAACTGCGCAAAATTTTTCTTATGTCTCTTCGCTTGATACTTCTATCTCAACCTCTGTTATAATAGCGATATCAGAAATATAAAGGAGCAGTCACCATGAATGAACGAATAAAAAATAAACTTGCATTACTTCCTGATCAGCCTGGCTGCTATTTGATGAAAGACAAAAACGGCACGATCATTTATGTGGGAAAAGCCAAAGTCTTGAAAAATCGCGTGCGTTCCTATTTTACTGGAAGTCATAACACGAAAACGGAGCGATTAGTCAGTGAGATCGAGGACTTTGAGTACATTGTGACAGAATCCAACATTGAAGCATTACTGCTAGAAATCAATCTGATCAAAAAGAATGATCCAAAATACAATATCATGTTAAAGGATGATAAAACTTATCCTTTTTTAAAAATCACGAATGAAAAATATCCTCGTTTGGTGATCACTCGTAAAGTATTAAAAGACAAAGCCTTTTATTTTGGGCCTTACCCGGATGTTGGGGCTGCGAATGAAACAAAAAAGATTTTAGATCGTTTATTCCCTTTACGAAAGTGTAAACCAAGTCAGACAAAAGAACCTTGTCTTTATTACCATTTAGGTCAATGCTTATGTCCCTACTATTTTGATGTAGATCCAGCGGAATATACAAGTATCGTGAACGAAGTCAAACGCTTTTTGAATGGTGGTCATGAGACGATCGAAGCTGAGATCAAAGAGAAAATGGCTAAGGCTGCAGAAAATATGGAATTTGAAAAAGCAGCAGAGTATCGTGATCAAATCAGAGCCATTGAAACGATCATGACAAGACAAAAAATGACAAACACTGATTTGATTGATCGAGATGTATTTGGTTATGCCATTGATAAAGGCTGGATGTGTGTACAAGTATTCTTTGTACGTCAAGGAAAGCTGATTGAACGAGATGTATCGATCATTCCTTTTTATAATGAAGCAGAAGAGGATTTCTTAACCTATATCGGACAGTTTTATCAAGAAAATGAACATTTCATTCCAAAAGAAGTGGTGATCCCTGATACGATCGATCAACCGAGTGTTGAGGCGTTATTATCGACAAAAGTCATCCAGCCCAAACGTGGTGAGAAGAAAAAATTAGTCGAACTAGCCAATAAAAATGCAAGGGTGGCATTGAACGAACGCTTTGATTTGATCGTGAGGAAACAAGAACGAACGATCGGAGCGATCGAGCGCCTTGGTAATGCGATGAACATTCCAGCACCCATTCGGATCGAGTCTTTTGATAACTCTAATATCATGGGAACCGATCCAGTAGCGGCGATGGTGGTATTCATCGATGGAAAACCAGCAAAAAAAGAATACCGTAAATACAAAATCAAAACGGTCGTTGGACCAGACGACTATGCTTCGATGCGAGAAGTCATCTACCGCCGCTACGCACGTGTGATACGAGAGGAACTGCCCTTGCCTGACCTGATTTTGATCGATGGGGGGAAAGGGCAAGTCGATGTAGCGAAGGATGTACTAGAAAATCAATTGGGAATCGATATCCCGGTCGCTGGAATGGCTAAGAATGATAAGCATAAAACCAATGAGTTGTTATTTGGGAATGAATTAGAAGTGGTTCCGCTTGAACGAAATTCACCAGAATTCTTTTTATTGCAACGTATCCAAGACGAAGTCCATCGCTTTGCAATCACGTTTCATCGTCAGTTACGTAGTAAAAATAGTTTTGCGTCGCGCTTAGATGAAATTGAAGGGTTAGGGCCAAAACGAAAAAAAATGTTGTTGAAAGAGTTCAAATCGTTAAAAAACATCACCGCTGCGTCAATTGAGGAGTTACAAGAAATTGGTCTACCAAAAAATGTCGCACAAAATGTTTTCGATAAACTGCATAAAAATTGAACTGAGGGCGCTTTACAAAACCTGTAAAGTGTCCTATCATTTTTATATGTACAATAAAAAACAATAACATAAGTTTTTATATATAAGTTATTTTTATATCGTACAGTAAAGGATAGAGGAATTTAGGATGAAGGAGTGAGAAAATGCTAGAGGTAAAGGATTTGGTTAAGACGTTTGGCAGTTATACAGCTGTTGATCATGTTTCTTTTCAAATACCTGATGGAAAAATCATGGGATTGATTGGGCAAAACGGTGCAGGAAAAACAACGACTTTTCGCTTGATTTTAGATTTTTTGACGCAAGATCAAGGCGAAGTGCTATGGAACGGTCATCATTTGAGTGAAAAAGATTATGATATCATTGGGTATTTACCTGAAGAACGAGGGCTTTATCCCAAGGTATCGATCCAAGAACAGTTGATCTATTTTGCTGCATTACGTGGAAAAACGAAAAAAGAAATTGAACCTAAGATCGATTTTTGGATGGAGAAATTTCAAGTAAAAGGGAAAAAAACAGATAAAGTTAAGTCCTTGTCAAAAGGAAATCAACAAAAGGTACAACTGATTGCAACACTGATCCACGAACCTAAGTTGATTATTTTAGACGAGCCTTTTAGTGGGTTGGACCCAGTGAATGCTGAGCTACTTAAAGACGGGATCATCGAATTGAAGAAAAATGGCTCATGTGTCATTTTTTCTAGTCACAACATGGATAATGTTGAAAAGATTTGTGACCACTTGATCATGCTTCGAAATGGGGAGATGGTACTAGATGGGAAAGTCCACGAGATTCGAGAAGCATTTGGACGAACAAAGCTATTTTTAGAGTCTGGATTATCACAGCAAGAAATAGAGGAAATCGACGGGGTCCAAAAAGTGATTCTTCGTGAGGATCAATCGTTGGAAATCACATTGGATCATCCAGATGTAGGGAAAGAGATCTTTACTCGCGCGACGCAATTTGGCTATATTCCAATGTTCAATCAACAACCGCCTACTTTAGAAGAAATCTTCAAGATGAAAGCAGGTGAGCTACATGAGTAAGTTTTGGATCATCACGAAAGATGTCTATTTGAAAAATGTCAAATCGATTTCTTTTATTATTATGATACTAGTGCCGTTTGTTTTGATGGGTGTGATTTACTTAGCAGGTAATTTTGCTCAACAAAACAGTGAAACAGATAAAATCGGTGTTATTGCTGAAGACCAACAAATCACTGATTATTTGAGTCAATCCGATATGGGGGATTTCCACTTTGAAGCTTTTTCATCGGAGGATGAAGCCAAAAGTAAGTTATCTGACGAAAAGATCGATGCGTACATGGTAGTCACGACAGATAATGGAGAAGTATCCGGAGAATTATTTAGTGAAAACTCATTAGGCCAAGCAACACAACTGTTGATTCAACAGCAGTTGACTGGTTTACAGTCGATGATGCGGGCAAGTAGCTTAGGGATCTCTCCTGAAGAAGTGGCTGCATTAAGTCAACCGGCTGGATTTTCACGACAAAAAGTCAGTTTTGACGCCAATGGTGAAATGACGATAGGAGAAGATAACTCAGCTGTTCAATATGCAGTCAGTTATGTCGCAACGATCATTCTATTCATCATCATCTTGACGTATGCACAAATCATCGCGCAAGAGATTGCTTCAGAAAAAGGGACAAGAATCATGGAAGTGATCTTGTCTAGTACCACTGCACAAAAACATTTTTATGGAAAACTAACAGGAGTTCTGCTAGTGGCAGTCACTCAAATGGCTTTATACGGTATCATCTTTGCAGTAGGATTCAATCAGTTCAAAGATATGGAAATCGTTAAAAGTGTACTGGATGGGATTTCTTTGGATAGTATTTTCGGGCCATTCTTATGGTACTCTTTACTATTTATGTTCTTTGGGATCTTGATCTACGCCGTGTTAGCTGCCTTATGTGGCTCACTAGTCAACAAAGCCGAAGATACAGCAAAAGCGATTTTACCAGTGACGTACCTTTCTTTAGGTGGTTATATGCTAGGATTGATCCTTGGTGCATCTGATCCGAATAATATCGTGATCCGCATCACTTCATACATTCCATTCCTATCTTCATATATCATGCCGATCCGCTTGGCAAATGAAACGGTTGAAATAAGTGGCGTATTGATTTCTTTGATCGTCCTAGTGATCATCACATTCGTATTGATGTTCATGTCCGCAAATATGTACAAATCAAACGTGCTTGTTTACAGTGAAGGTGGTATTTGGACGTCATTGAAACAATCGATTTCAATCATGAGAAATGAACGCAAAAAGAAATAAATGTTGAAGTTGTAACAGAAATATTCAACTCTGAGAAATAAGCCGAGACACCCGAAAATTGTTCTTCAAATTTTGGGTGTCTCGGCTTATTTTCATAAGAGTTGCTTTTTGTCGTATACCTAGAGCGCTTTTGTTTGATTTAAAAAATTCACGATTATATATGTACCTATTTTCGAATAGGTAAAGTAATTTTGTTGTAAATATCCATTGTGTGTCCTATAATTTTAGGTATACCAATTTTGGAGGCGTTTGGATGGATCAATATTTAGAATTATTGTCAGAAAAATTCCCAACAAAAGAAGAAGTCATTACGGAGATCATCAACTTAGAAGCAATTCTACAACTACCAAAAGGAACCGAATTATTTTTAAGTGATATCCATGGCGAGTTTCCAGCATTTGATCATATATTGAGAAATGGTTCAGGGAATCTACGAGAGAAAATCAAAGATTTATTTCAAGAATGTTTAAGTGAAGAAGAGATCAAGCGATTAACGATTTTTGTTGCCTATCCGGAATACGCATTAGCGACTGACTGGTACAAGAAACAAGACAAAACAACGTTGATCCATCAATTGATCGAGTTGCTGCGATTCACTTCTGTCAAGTATACGAGATCAAAAGTAAGAAAAGCCTTACCTAAAGAATATAGTTATATCATTGAGGAATTATTGTATGTTGATGATCGTGTGCAAGGGAAAAAATCTTATGTGAGTAAAATCGTTGATCAGTTGCTTGAGATGAATGAAGAAGAGCGCTTTTTAAAAAAGTTAGCGCAGACGATTCAACGAATGGTGATCGATCATGTCCACGTAGTCGGAGACATCTTTGATCGGGGGACACAAGCCGCCAAAGTGATGGACCGCTTGATGGAGATCCATTCAATCGATATCCAATGGGGCAATCATGATATTTTATGGCTTGGGGCGTATTGTGGCTCGGAAACTTGTTTGTTGACCTTATTGCGTATCGCTGCGCGGTATAATTATTTATTCGAGTTGGAAAAAGAATACGCGTTGAATCTGCGTTCCCTTTGTTCGTTTGCGACAGAAACTTATCAGACAAACCCTTTGTTTACACCTAAGAATAGCCAAGACGCGACAGAACGCGAGAGAGAAGAGATGGAGAAGATCCATCAGGCGCTTGCGATCATGCAGTTCAAACTAGAATCCCAATTACTGAAACGACGACCGGAATTTGAGATGGCGGATCGGGATATCTTAGCGAATATCGATTATGAAAAAAATGAGTTATTTCTGGATGGTCAAAAGTATACGATCCATCACCCATGTTTCCAGACGATTTCTACGCAGGAACCGGATCGTTTATCGGCAGACGAACGACGAGTGATCGATATGTTGCTGTATTCTTTTCAACATTCACTCCGAATGCAAAAACATATGGATTTCCTTTTAGAAAAAGGTAGGATGTATCTTGTCACGAACCAAAGTATCTTGTTTCATGGCTGTATGCCAGTAGATGAACATGGTGAGTTTCTAAGTTTTAAACTTGGGAGTGAGACGTATCAAGGGAAGCAATTGATGGCATTCTTTGAAGAACAGATTCGTGAAAGTGCTAAATCACTAAAGAAAAAAGAAGACTTAGCGACTGATTTGATTTGGTATGCATGGAGTGGGCCTTACTCGCCGTTGTTTGGTAAAAGTAAGATGGCGACGTTTGAGCGTTATTATTTAGCAGAAAAAGAAACGCATGTGGAAGTCAGCAATGCTTACTATCGATTACGAGACAAAGAATGGTTGAGTCAAAAAGTAAGGCGTGAGTTCGGTGTACCGGTTTATGGTTCAGTGATCATCAATGGACATACACCAGTCAAAGTGAAAAAAGGGGAATCCCCAATCAAAGCAGACGGAACAGTTTTCGTGATTGACGGTGGTTTATCAAAGGCCTATCAACGAACAACAGGTATTGCAGGGTATTCGTTGCTATGTAACTCTTATGGCTTTCAAATCGTGACCCACTATCCATTTCTAGGCATCGAGGAACAATTTGAAACAGCCAATGGCTTGGCAGAAGTGAAAAAGGTCATTGATCAACAGTTGCCACGAAAATTAAATCGTGATACGACAAAAGGGAGCGAATTACAGCGACAAATCCAGCAATTGAAACAGTTGCTTGAGTATCGTAGAAGTTAACTGCTGGTCGATGTGCCTTGCATAAAATGAATGAAGCCCGTCTAGCAGAAACAACATGTTTCTGCTAGACGGGCTTTTCATTTCGTTTGTAACGATCATAACGATTGTACAAAATAATCAAATAATTTTTGATCGAGTGGATTTTTTTGATGAATAAGCTCAGGATGCCATTGAACACCAAGTATTCGTTGGTCGGATCCTCTACTTTCAACAGCTTCCACCAATCCATCAGGAGAATACGCTGTCGCTTTTAGTGTGGGAGCAAGATCTCTGATTGCTTGGTGATGATAAGAATTCACAAAATAAGAAGTAGGTAATATTTCGTGGAGTCTACTATCTGGTTCGACTGTGATTTCATGCGTAGCAAATTGCGGTGGGGTTGGTTGTTGTTCATGTTTGACTGACCAATTTGGATATAACGTAAGGTCTTGGTAGAGATTCCCACCTAACGTTACATTCAATAATTGCATCCCACGACACACAGCTAAGATCGGTTTGTTTTGCTTCAATGCTTCATGGATCAACGCCTGTTCAAACAAATCTCGATCGAGGTTTGTTTCTGTCAATTTAGGGTGAGGCGCTTCGTTGTAGAGCGAAGGACTGACATCCTGACCACCAGCAAGGAGTAGCTTATCGACGAGCTGAATGTAGTCACGAGCGCTTTCTGTGGAAGAAATAGGGAAAAGCAAAGGCAAGCCCCCTGCTTGCTGTACCGCATTAACAAAACCTTGCGGGGTGTAAGTGACTTGATTTCCTTGAAATGTTTCTGTAGCCCGCAGTAATTGATTGGCCGCGATACCAATTTTTTGATGCATACGATTTCCTCCATTCATTAACTACTTCTATTTTAGCAATAGTTTAAAAAAAATTAAAATATTTGTTTTGGAAAACGTACGTAATTATATAATAGGTAGAATGTTTATCTAAAGTTGCTCATTTACTGTCAGTTGTGAACTTTCTGAAAGGAAAAAGGGATCTGTTAGTTGAAATTTTACCTGAATTTGTTATACTTGTTAGTAAGAAATATATAAATGGTTGGGCGCAAGCTTCAAGGATCTAGTTCTTCAAGGGGTGAGAAGAACATTTTTTTGAAAGTGCCTAAATTATCTGAAGTTATTTTTAGAGGGACATACTTTCAATGAAAAAAGAAAGGATGTCCCTCTTTTTTTTAGAGAAAGGAAGTGGGGAATGTGCTAGAAGCCTTAGAAAAAATCAAACAAGCTGAAAAAGAAAATGAACAAGCGATGAAAAAGCTTCAGCAAGAGTTAAAAGATTATAAAGAAGCAAAAGATGTCGAATTGGATCAACTTCGTGCAAGTCAAAAACAACATTTGGAACAGTTGTTTGAAGAAAAAAAACGAGCGGAACAGCAAAAAGCGATTGCTGAAAAAAATAAATTGAACGAAGACGCTAGACGATTGCAATCTATCGTACAAGAACAATATGAGAAGCAACGTCAGCAAGCGGTTGACGCGATCATTGAAAGGGTGAAAGAAACCTATGGCCGTCACTAAGATGGAAAAAGTGACTCTCATTTCCGATAAACAAAATCAGGATGCCTTATTACAAGCAATCCAAGGTATCCAAAATGTAGAGATTCGCGATCTTTTTCAAGAAACGACAAATAATCAATGGGTGGATACTTATTTTCCTAAAGCAGCGATTTTCGAAAAAGAACCGATCGTCAATGCGCTTACTAGTCGGATCATGCAAACAAGAGAAGCTGTTCAATTCATTGATCATCATGGGGACAAGCAACAAAAGAAACAACACCTCAAACGAAGAGAAGTGACCTTGCAGGAACTAGAAGCAAATTATTCGGAAGAAGATTTTACGAAGCGTTTAACTGAAATATTAGGGTTAAAGAAACAATGGGAAACATTGGCAGAACAACGAGAACAACTGTCAGAGCAGGAAGACTGGTTGACACATTGGGCAAATCTGGATGTTATACCGCAAAGCTTTCGTAGTCACCAAACAACAGTTGAGATGGGAACGATCAGTGTTGCTAATGCGATAGAATTTCGAGAAGCATTAGCAAAAGTACCAGAGGTCTACGTGGAAGAAGTTAGCGAAACAGACCACTTCGTTTACTTGACTTACGTGGTGCTCAAAACTTCAGCATCTATTGTCGATGAGATTGCTACTCGTTATGGTTTTGTCAAAGAAGCATATCCTTATGAGCAGACGCCAAAAGAACAGCTACAGGAAATCAAGCAAGAGTTGCAAGCTTGTTACGAAGCACAAAAACAATTAGCGATCAAAATCGGTCGTTGTAGCAGTTACATCCAAGAATTGGAATGGGCAGAAGAAATCCTCTTGGCAATGGCAGAACGAGAAGCAGTGAAGGATCGATTTGTCATGGCGCCTTACCTGATCGTTGTCCAAGGCTGGGTCGGCGAGGACGAAAAGCAAGAATTGATCCAGCAGGTAGAAAATACGTTGTCTGCTGATGAAGTCTTTCTTAGCTTTGAAGCGCCCACCGAAGAAGAGATCGATCAAGAAGTACCAACGAAATTGAAGAACCATCCAATAGTGGCACCTTTTGAAATGCTGACGGAAATGTATAGTTTACCTAAGTATCATGAAATTGATCCGACACCATGGATGACGCCATTTTATCTTGTCTTTTTCGGGATGATGGTGGCTGATATTGGTTATGGTTTACTCATGCTTATAGGCGCAATCATTGCACAAAAATTGTTGGTATTGCCTCGAGGGATGCAGCGATTTGCTAAGTTTTTCGAAATCTTAGCGATTCCGTCGATCATCTGGGGATTTATTTACAGTTCCTTCTTTGGCCAAGCGTTACCGACAGAAGTGTTAGGTATCCACTTACCCTTCCCATTGTTGTCTACAACAGATGATGTCAATACGATTTTAGTCTTGTCTGTCATATTTGGGCTTATCCAAATCTTAGTTGGGTTGTTTCTTGCAGCAAAAGAGCATATCAAGCGCAAAGATTACGTGGATGCGATCAATGATGGATTTGCTTGGCAAGGGATTTTAGTGGGAGTCGTCCTTTTATTGCTTGGTAGTATGATCGTCAAGAACCCGATTTTTGTTTATCTAGGTGCAGGATTAGCGATTTTATCAGCGCTATGTATTTTGGTCATTCCGATTTTCCAATCTTCATCTAAAGCCAAAGGTGCTGCAAAAGGAGCCTATAATTTGTATGGTTTGACTGGTTATATCGGTGATCTAGTGAGTTATACACGATTGATGGCTTTGGGGATCTCTGGCGGGAGTATCGGGGCTGCCTTCAATATGTTGGTTGCTTTCATGCCGCCAGCCGCACGTTTTAGTGTCGGGATCTTATTGATCATTGCTTTACATGCGTTGAATATGTTCTTGACCTTGCTTAGTGCCTACGTGCATGGCGCGAGATTGCAATATGTCGAATTTTTCGGCAAGTTTTATACCGGAGGCGGACGGGCCTTCGATCCACTGAAAACAGCGGAAAAATATGTCAATATCAATCATAAGAAAAAGTAAAAAAATTGGAGGAATTTTAAAAAATGATGGATTACTTAATTGCTCAAAATGGTGGAATGGTGTTTGCGGTATTAGCGATGGCAACAGCCACGATCTTTTCAGGGATCGGATCAGCGAAAGGTGTGGGGATGACCGGTGAAGCCGCAGCTGCATTGACGACAAGTCAACCGGAAAAATTCGGACAAGCGTTGATTTTACAATTACTTCCCGGAACACAGGGACTTTATGGCTTCGTAATCGCCTTCTTGATCTTTATCAATTTAAATGCAGATATGTCGGTTGTCCAAGGGCTGAATTTTTTAGGCGCATCTTTACCGATTGCCTTTACTGGATTGTTTTCTGGGATTGCTCAGGGGAAAGTATCTGCTGCAGGTATCCAGATCTTAGCGAAAAAACCAGAACACGCAACTAAAGGAATTATCTTTGCCGCAATGGTTGAAACTTACGCAATCTTAGGCTTCGTTATTTCTTTCTTATTAGTATTGAATGCTTAAACAAGGAGGAAAAACAATGAACGCCATTGATAATATCATTCGTCAAATGAATGAAACAGCTGAAGCAGAACGAGCGGCGTTTGAAAAAGCAGAACGTGAAAAAATCGATCAGCAGTTCAAAATCGAGCGTGCGCGTTTAGAAGTAGATGATGAAAAGCAAAAATCTAAAGAACTTGAAGAAATCGAAAAGAATTACCGTCAATTAAGAAATCGCCAACAGGTCGAAGTGCGTCAAGCAACACTCAATGAAAAACAAGAATTTTTACATCGTTTGTTTGCTGAAGCACGTCAAGAATTAGAAAGTTGGCCAGCAGAAGATCAACTTTCCTTCATGTTCAATATGGTGCAGAATTTATCCTTATCTGGTGATGTTACTTTATTAGCCGGAGAAAAATCTGCTGCCATTTTAACCAATGAAGTAGTGACAAAGTGGAATCAACAGCTGCCTTTTACCTTGCATCTCAGTGATCGAAGGATTGCCAAAGAAGCAGGATTTTTGATTGATGACCAAGGCGTACAATACAACTTTGTCTATAGTGATCTAGTACAAGAAGTGCAAGAACAAATGCGCTTTGAAATTGCGAAACAACTATTCGAGTAAGGAGGGATCGGTGAATGGAGTATCATGAATTAAATCCCTTGATTCGTGGAAGAGAATTAGAACTTTTATCAAAAGAAGATTTTGATCGCATGATCCAGACGAAATCATTGGACACATTAGGCGAAATGTTAAAAACAACGATTTATCATCCTTATATCTACGAAGGTTTTGAACGGGACTTTGAGGAAAATCTGTTGGCTGAATCGGGCAAACTGTTTACCTGGTTGAAAGAATCAGCACCAGAACCCGAAGTCGTTTGGGTCTATACGATGCGTTATACGTTCCATAATTTAAAAGTATTGACAAAAGCTGAGATGACGGGCAAAAATCTGGATCACCTGTACCGGAACGATGGGTTTTATTCATGCGAAGCGTTAAAGCAAGCAATCCATACACAAGCCTCTACAGAATTGCCTTCGCAGTTGATGGATAGTATTCGTGAAGTCCATGAATATTGCGAAGAATCCTCTGTGTTACAAGGAATCGATGTTATCTATGATCGCTATTTCTTGACAGAGCAACGCCGTCTTGGAGAGAAACTTGGGTATCCGGAATTACTGGAAGAAATCATTGCGTTTATTGATTTGACTAATATCACGACGATGGCACGCGGTATCTTGCAACAACGATCCAGCGGATTTATGACCGCAGTACTTTCAAGTTCTGGCAGTATCCCGAAAGAAACGTTTTTGAGTTTCGTCAAAAGCGAGTTGGATACCTATTTGAACTTTCTGCAAACAACAGATTATCGTCAATTGATCGAACCTGCAATCCATGAAGGAGAACTAGATTTTGTTCGATTAGAACAAATCAAAGACGATTACTTATCTTCGCTGTATGAAGCCGCACAAACGCAGGCTTTTGGCCCGTTGCCTTTACTTGCTTTCATGAATGCAAAAGAAATTGAGAGTAAAAATCTTCGGTTATTAGTGATCGGTAAGAAAAATCACTTTGATAATGAAACGATCAGAGAAAGGGTGAGACAAGTCTATGACGCATAAAATCGGTGTCGTTGGCGACAAAGATTCTGTTTTACCATTTAAATTATTTGGGTTTGATGTGCACTATGCGACAGAGCCACAAGAAGTGAGACGCGCAATCGAACAAATGGCAAAAAGCGCCTATGGAGTGATCTATGTCACAGAACAATCGGCGGCAATGACGCCTGAAACGATTGAACGCTATAAAGAATCGATGACACCAGCAATCGTCCTTATCCCTAGCCATCAAGGAACGATGGGGATCGGCGTGACAGAGATCCAAAAGAGTGTGGAAAAAGCAGTTGGACAAAATATCTTATAGAATGTAAAGGAGATAGTGCCTTGCAAATTGGAAAAATCATAAAAGTCTCCGGCCCTCTCGTGATGGCAAAAAATATGTCAGATGCAAGTATCCAAGATATGTGCTTAGTGGGAGAGTTAGGAGTTATCGGCGAAATCATTGAGATGCGCGGAGATGTCGCATCAATACAAGTATATGAAGAAACTTCGGGGATCGGCCCTGGTGAACCCGTTCGTTCAACAGGTGAAGCGTTATCTGTCGAGTTAGCGCCTGGGATCATTTCACAAATGTTTGATGGGATCCAACGGCCATTGGATACGTTCATGGAGATCACGCAAAGCAACTTTTTAAGTCGTGGTGTCCAATTACCCGCATTAGATCACGAGAAAAAATGGTGGTTTGAAGCAACTGCTGAAGTCGGGCAAGAAGTCAGTACCGGAGATGTTCTAGGCGTGGTGGATGAAACAAAGATCATTCAACACAAAATCATGGTACCTCATGGTGTCAAAGGAAAAATCAAAAAAATCGAAGCCGGATCATTTACGATCGATGAAGTGGTTTGTGTCATCGAAACAGAAGATGGTTTGCGAGAATTGACGATGTTACAAAAATGGCCTGTTAGACGTAGTCGTCCGATCAAAGCAAAATTGAATCCGGACGCGCCAATGATCACTGGGCAACGTGTTATCGATACCTTTTTCCCAGTGACAAAAGGCGGAGCTGCCGCTGTACCTGGCCCTTTTGGTGCCGGTAAAACAGTTGTTCAGCATCAAATTGCTAAATGGGCGGATGTCGATATGGTCGTTTACGTTGGTTGTGGTGAACGTGGTAATGAGATGACGGACGTACTGAATGAGTTTCCGGAATTGATCGATCCTAATACAGGTGAATCATTGATGGAACGTACCGTATTGATTGCCAATACATCGAATATGCCAGTAGCCGCACGGGAAGCATCGATCTATACAGGGATCACCATTGCGGAATATTTCCGTGATATGGGCTATGATGTGGCGATCATGGCAGATTCGACCTCTCGTTGGGCAGAGGCATTGCGAGAAATGAGTGGACGTTTAGAAGAAATGCCTGGTGATGAAGGCTATCCTGCTTATTTAGGTTCTCGTTTAGCAGAATACTATGAGCGTTCAGGACGTGTCATTGCTTTAGGTAATGAAGAACGTGAAGGAAGTATTACAGCGATCAGCGCGGTTTCACCATCTGGTGGAGATGTTTCTGAACCAGTGACTCAAAATACGTTGCGTGTCGTGAAAGTTTTCTGGGGATTAGATTCCAGTTTGGCACAGAAGCGTCATTTTCCATCTATCAATTGGATCCAAAGCTATTCTCTTTATTCGTCAGAAGTGGGACGTTATATGGATCAGATCCTACAAGAGAATTGGGCAGAGATGGTGGCAGAAGGAATGCGTATCTTGCAACAAGAAGAGCAATTGAATGAAATCGTGCGTCTTGTTGGTGTCGACTCACTTTCAGATAATGATCGCTTGACGCTTGAAGTAGCAAAATCCATTCGTGAAGATTACTTACAACAAAATGCGTTTGATGAGGTGGATACATTTACTTCTAGAGAAAAACAATTCAAGATGTTGAAATTGATCCTATCTTTTGGTGAAGAAGCACGTCAGGCGATTTCATTAGGTGCTTATCTCAGTGAGATCATGAAAGGAACTGTGGGATTGAGAGAACGAATCGGTCGTAGTAAATTCGTGCCAGAAACAGAATTAGAGAAATTAGATGAAATCCAAGCGAATATCAAACCAACGATCCAAGCAATCGTTTCAGAAGGAGGAATGACCGATGATTAAAGAATATCGAACAATTGGTGAAGTGGTCGGTCCTTTGATGGCGGTCGAGAAAGTCGCTGGGGTGAAATATGAAGAATTGATCGAAGTTCGTATGCAAAATGGCGAGATTCGTCGTGGACAAGTACTTGAAGTACAAGAAGACAAAGCGATGGTCCAAATCTTTGAAGGAACTAGTGGGATCAATCTTAGAGATTCAACGGTCCGCTTTTTAGGACACCCATTAGAGTTAGGTGTTTCTGAGGATATGATCGGTCGTGTATTTGACGGGTTAGGTCGACCAAAAGACAATGGGCCAGAAATCCTACCAGAAAAATACTTGGACATCAATGGAGAAGTCATCAACCCGGTGGCTCGCGATTATCCTGATGAGTTTATCCAAACAGGTATCTCAGCAATCGATCACCTGAACACTCTAGTCAGAGGACAAAAATTGCCGGTATTTTCCGGCTCTGGTTTGCCACACAAAGAATTAGCTGCTCAAATTGCGAGACAAGCGACGGTATTAGACTCTTCTGATGATTTTGCAGTTGTTTTTGCTGCCATTGGAATCACCTTTGAAGAAGCAGAATTCTTTATGGAAGACTTCCGCCAGACGGGAGCGATTGATCGTTCGGTGATGTTCATGAACTTAGCAAATGATCCAGCCATCGAACGGATCGCAACGCCTCGTATGGCATTGACTGCGGCTGAATATCTCGCCTATGAAAAAGGGATGCACGTGTTAGTCATCATGACAGATATGACCAACTATGCCGAAGCATTACGAGAAATCTCTGCTGCCCGTCGTGAAGTACCAGGTCGTCGCGGCTATCCAGGGTATCTTTATACGAATTTAGCGACTTTATATGAACGTGCTGGTCGAATCCGTGGGTTGAAGGGTTCTGTGACACAGATCCCGATCTTGACCATGCCAGAAGATGATAAGACACATCCCATCCCTGATTTGACCGGCTATATCACAGAAGGACAAATCATTTTGACAAGGGAATTGTATAAGAGCGGCATCCAACCACCGATCGATGTCTTGCCTTCACTTTCACGTTTGAAAGATAAAGGGACAGGTGAAGGGAAAACTAGAAAAGATCATGCAGCAACGATGAACCAATTGTTTGCGGCGTATGCTCAAGGAAAGCAAGCCAAAGAATTAGCTGTTGTCTTAGGGGAATCGGCGTTGTCAGATGTGGACAAAATCTATGCTAAGTTTGCGGAACGTTTTGAAAAAGAATATGTCAATCAAGGTTTTTATACCAACCGCTCGATCACTGAAACGCTGGATCTAGGATGGGAACTTTTAGCCATGCTTCCACGAACAGAATTAAAACGGATCAAAGACGATCTGCTTGACCAGTACCTGCCAGAAGGGGAGTGAGTGTCTGATGGTTCGATTAAATGTTAATCCGACACGAATGGAATTGACACGACTCAAAAAACAATTGACGACTGCAACAAGAGGACACAAATTGTTGAAGGATAAGCAGGATGAATTGATGCGTCAATTCATCCTACTGATCCGTAAGAACAATGAACTGCGCCAAGTAGTAGAAAAAGAAATGACAGCAGCTATGAGCGATTTTGTCCTTGCGAAAGCTTCATTACCTGAAGCCTTCATTGATGAATTGTTTGTACTACCGGCTGAAAATGTCGAGTTAGCTGTTATCGAAAAAAACATCATGAGCGTCAAAGTACCGATCATGAATTTTGAATATGACGAACAGCTAGGCGAAGCGCCGGTGGATTATGGCTATTTGAATTCCAATGCAGAATTAGACCGTTCGATCGATCGTTTTACCTCATTTCTTCCTAAGCTCCTTGAGTTGACAGAAATCGAGAAAACCTGTCAACTCATGGCCGGTGAGATCGAAAAAACACGGCGTAGAGTGAATGCGTTAGAGTACATGACGATTCCACAACTAGAAGAAACGATCTATTATATCAAGATGAAGTTAGAAGAAAATGAACGTGCGGAAGTTACTCGCTTGATCAAAGTGAAAAATATGGGGAACGCTGATTAGCTAAGTCATCCGTGCAAATTAGTAACGTTGTTCGTTCATCCGAGCTACAGTTCTAAGCTCCGAAGAATAGGCCGTAAATGTCGGAAAATATCTTTAACTAATTTCGGACGTTTATGGCTTATTATCAGGAGTTTTTTCTTTTTGTAGAACTCATTTGAGCATGCCTATTGTTTGTTCGAAAGCATGTGTATCAAACGAACAGGTATAAGGGAGGAAAAAGACTCAAATTCTTTGCTGGAAGAAGAAAAAGAGGGTAAGATAAGGGATGAAAAGAGAGCGAGCGTTTGGCGGACTTACTTTTACATCCGTGAGAGCAATAGCTACTTCATTTGTTCGTTGCGAAGGTAGCTAACGGTCTTAGAGGAGTGATTCGAATGAAACAGAGGATAACAAAACAACTGTCACCAGTTCAATTGATTGCTGTTGGCTTTTTTCTTTTGATCTTAGTTGGTGGCAGTTTACTTACTTTGCCTTTCTTTAGTAAAAGCGGCGAACCGACGAATTATATTGATGCATTATTTACTGCAACTTCAGCCGTCTGTGTCACTGGTTTGACTACATTGAACACTGCGGCGCATTGGAATGAAGCCGGTCAGTTTCTGATCATGGTTTTGATCGAGATCGGTGGTTTAGGCTTTATGATGATCCCCATTATTTTCTTTGCAGTAGCGAAGAAAAAAGTCAGCTTTAGTATGCGGATCTTACTAAAAGAAGCATTGAATCTTGAAATCATGTCAGGAGTTATGAGTTTGATGCTCTATATCTTGAAATTCGCAATGGTCATCCAAGGGCTGGGAGCACTTGCCTTGAGTTTTACATTTGTGCCGACTTACGGATGGACAAAAGGGATTTGGTACAGTATCTTCCATGCCGTATCAAGTTTTTGTAATGCTGGGTTTGATTTGTTAGGAGATAGCTTAGCAAATGATCAGCCAAACATCTATCTCTTAATGGTGGTCTCTGCGCTGATCATTGCTGGTGGGTTAGGTTTCATTGTTTGGCGGGATCTACTTAGTTATCATAAAGTAAAGAAAATCACTCTCCACTCAAAAATTGCATTGATTGTCACTGGTGGCTTATTGGTGGGCGGTTTTATCGTCTTTTTCTTTACCGAACAAAATGCGATCCATCTAGTTGAAGGAACTTATCTTGAACGTTTAGCAAATACGTTCTTCATGAGTGTCACACCAAGAACAGCTGGTTACTACTCCATCGACTATTTACAAATGAGTCATGCCGGCTTGATGTTGACAATGATCTTGATGTATATCGGTGGGACATCCGGTTCAACAGCAGGTGGGTTAAAGACCACTACTTTGGGCATCCTATTGATTCAAATGCATGCGACATTTAACGGGAAAACCAGAGCTGAAGCTTTCGGACGAACTATTCGCCCAGCAGCAGTACTTCGCGCACTGACATTGTTTTTCGTTACATTGTCTTTATGTATGTTAGCGATCATGGTCTTGTCTGTGACTGAGACGATCCCAGAAACTTCAGGCATCGAATATATTGCTTTTGAAGTGTTCTCAGCTTTTGGAACAGTTGGGTTGACAATGGGGTTGACGCCAGATCTGACAGAAGTCGGGAAACTGATCATCATGTCATTGATGTATATCGGACGTGTAGGGATTTTAACCGTCTTTTTCTCTATCCTTGTAAAAGGAAATCAAGTAGGGACGAAGTACAAATATCCAGAAGAGAGCGTATTGATCGGTTAACAGTAAGAGGTTTTAAGAACAGAAAAAAACAGAGGAAGTTGACACGCGGTGTTCACATCCTCTGTTTTTTAGTGTTGGTCTATTTATTTTGTACGAATGACTTCGATTTTGTAACCATCAGGATCGACAACGAAGTAATAAGACGGAGCTGTTCCTGGCAGTCCTTTCAAGTCAGTCACGTTGAAGCCTGCTGCTTGATGTTTTTCATGAAGTGCTTCTAAGTCTTCAACTGAAATAGCGATATGACCGTAGCCGTTTCCTAAATCATAGCCTTCATGATCATAGTTGTAAGTCAACTCTAATTCGTAGTCATCTCCTGGTAAAGTCAAGTAAACTAGCGTGAACTTGTTTTCTGGAAAATCGCGACGACGACTTTCTTCAAAGCCGAATGCTGTTTGATAGAATTTTAAAGAAGCCTCAAGATCTTTAACACGGACGCAAGTGTGAGCCATTTTCATAAGTATATCTTCCTTTCTATTTTACCTTTTCCACATTATCATATCAAAAATTTCAAGTACGCTATGGGTTTGTGCTTGTTTATGAGAAAACTCTCATGTAGAATAGAAAGAAAAAGATGAAGGGACAATACCTATGGAAAACCCAATGTTTGGCGAAAAAGACGAGTCTGCAAATTACCAAGACCGTTACGCAGCGTATATCATTGTCGAAACACATGGGAAAATCGCAATGATCGAAGCGCCAAATGGTGCCTTTTTTTTGCCAGGTGGTGAAAAAGAGGGACAGGAAACAAATGAAGAAGCGATTTCTCGTGAATTACTGGAGGAAATGGGGATCAGCGCAGAGATTGCTTGTTATCTAGGGGAAGCAGCGGAATATTTTTACTCAAATCATCGAAAAACTTACTTCCACAATCCTGGCTTTTTTTATGTAGCAAAGAGTTGGCAAAAGGTAGGGGAACCCACCGAAAAAGACCAATCGATCTGGTGGGTCACTCCTGAAACTGCCTTAGAAAAATTAAAAAGAGGAAGTCATCGTTGGGCAGTGGAAAAATGGCTAGCGATGAAAGAAAATTGAACAAAAAAACAGCTCATAAGAAAGAGCCGATACTTCGGTCTTCGAAATGAGCTGTTTTTTTGTTCATTGCTTTTTATAAAACAAATTTTTTGATTGCTTCGGCCACACCGTGTTCATCGTTGGTTGCAGTAACCACATTAGCCGCTTCTTTTATCAACGGAACGGCATTTCCCATCGCCACGCCTAATCCAGCGTATTCGATCATCGACAAATCATTTTCGTTATCACCGATTGCCATGATCTCCTCTTGTTTGATTCCAAGATGTTGGGCTAAGTTAGCAACAGCAGCGCCTTTACTTGCTTCTTTGTTCAAGATTTCAAAGTAGAAAGGTGAACTCTTGACAGTCGTATATTTGTCGCGGAAAGTTTGTGGTAAACGAGCGATTGCAGCATCTAGGATCGCTGGTTCATCGATCATCATCATCTTCACGATACTCATATCAGGTGTCATTTCATCAGCTGTCCGATATTTCAATGGCATGTTGACTAAAAAAGCTTCATGGACAGTATAGGGACTGATATCACGATTCGTTGTATAGATCGTTTGATCATCGATCGAATGCAAATGACTCCCCACACGTCTTGCCATGACTTCGATCTCCAAGAAATCTTCATAAGTCAAGCCATGACGAGCAATGATCTTGCCGGATTTTGTTTGCTGGACTAACGCACCGTTATAAGTGATCACGTAATCGTTGTCTTGGTATAATCCCAATTCATTCAATTGGTTTTTGACTCCTGGAAGCGGACGACCTGTACATAGTACGATTGCCACGTTTTTTTTCACAGCGCTTGCAATTGCTTCTTTTACTTCTTGTGTGATTTCTCTTTTTTCGTTTAAAAGGGTGCCATCGATATCGATAGCGACTAATTTGATAGACATAAAATTCTCCTTAGTTAGTTTATTTCTTCAATCAATGCGCCATTATGGATATGACGCGCAAATTCTTGGTAGGTTTCATCAAAAAGATCATAGTGATTACGCAAGGTAGGATCGACCATTTCTTTCGGAAAGAAGAAGCGTTCATCTCCTTGTTCTTGCCCTGCGAGTGCAGCAACTAATTGACTGACCTCTGATAATTCTACCAAAGTTCCGTCATTTCGCAAGATTTCGATTTGTGTGCGATGTCTGCCTTCTTCTGGACGGTAAAAATCATAAGGCAGGTCGTAGCTTGAATTGATGGCTGTATAATAGTTTGGATTGTAGCCAACTTTTTCGACCAAAGAGGTCAATTCAGCAATCAGTGGTGACTGACGATCACCAGAAAACATCGCTGATTTCAATGGTTTACGATTTAAGAAGCGTTTGGCTAAGTCACTAAGGATTGGATCAGATGAATCCGTCCATTGACTGAAACACGTATTCAAGACGCCATCATCCAGCTTTAAGTACTCATCTAAACTAAATGTGCCATCTAAAAATGGCAACAGTAACTGTGAATGACGTGCAAAACTATCATCATCTTGGTGATAAAGTTCATGGGCACGATGCAGCAGATGCTCCAAGACGACTTCCATTCCACGAGAAACTGGATGAAAGTAGACTTGGACATACATCTGATAGCGACTGACGATATAATCCTCTACTGCGTGCATCCCATTCATGGAAAAGGCGATCCCACCTTGATAGGGACGAATCACACGTAAAATCCTTGTCAAATCGAACGTACCATATTCTGTACCTGTAAAGTAGGCATCACGTAAAAGGTAATCCATGCGATCAGCATCGATTTGGCTAGAGATCATTTGGACGACTTGTGGATTTGGATACGTTTTTTTGATCACACTAGCCACTTTCTCAGGAAAACCTTCTTCCACGCGATTCAAAATCTGATAGACTTCCGTTTCTGGCGAAGTAATGATCTCTACAGTGATTGCTTCATGATTGGTTTGGAAAATATGTTCAAAGGTATGTGAATAAGGCCCATGGCCAATATCATGGAGTAAGGCGGCACATAAAGTCACGAGACGTTCCCGATCATCCCAACCAGAAGGGCCGATTTTTTCAATGGAGAAATTTCTTGAAAAAATATCACAGATGCGTCGGGAGATTTCGTATACACCGAGTGAATGAGTGAAACGGCTATGTTCTGCGCCATGGAAAGTAAATGACGAAGTACCGAGTTGTTTGATCCGCCGTAATCGCTGGACTTCTTTCGAATTGATCAAGTCTAAAATCACTTGATGTTGCACGTGGATGTAGTTATGCACCGGATCTCTAAAGACTTTTTCCATTGGTAACAGTTTGTATTTATAAGGTGTTGTCATAAGCCAGCTGCTACTCAAAATATAGACAAAAATATCTATATCGAGATTTCTCTACCACTCACGTAGGTAGAATTACTGTTTCATCGAACGCCGCCTCGTCACTTACACACTACTACGGTTTGTCTCGTTCTCTACAGTCGTTGATTCCCGACTAAGCCATCGGTACATATACAAAGTTGCGAGCTTATGCAATTACTTTGTATTCCTTCACATCTTTCAAATTCATGCTCGCGTTATAATCTCTATCTGCTACATATCCACACTTCTCACAGTGATAGGTACGCTCAGATAGCTTTAAATCCACTTTCTTATGCCCACAATCATGACATCGTTTCGAGCTAGGATAGAATCGATCGACTAGTCTTAACTCAATATGATAGACTTTACATTTATCTGCTAATTTTTTACGAAAAGCATAGAAAGATTGCTCTCTCACAGCTTTTGAAAGATGCCGGTTTTTCATCATCCCCTTGACATTCAAATCTTCAATTGTGATATAAGCTGGTTTGGTTTTTACTAGCTCTGACACAATTTTATTCACTCTGTCCCTACGGATATCTGTCAACCGTTTATGAAGTTTTTGTACTTTCAAGACTTGTTTTTCAATATTTTTGCGAGTAGCTTCTCCTCTCTTTGATTGTTTTTCGTTGACACGCTTTTTTTCGCTTTCGTATTTCCTCGACAGCTTGCGTTGTTGTCGTTTTAATTGTTTTTCGATTTTACGAATTTTTCCTGATTTATTGATATTTTTATAGGTTTTCCCTGTGGAAAGAATCGCAAAATCTTTTAATCCTAAGTCGATACCCATGCCTTCGGTAGGAGTATCGTTCAGTACTTGAGCGGTACAGTCCTGTTCCACGATGACCGACAGGTAGTACCGGTTTGCTTGTTGGCTGATCGTGCCACTCTTTATGCTATGTTTGTCATCGTGTTTAGGAATATAGCCTTTTTCTTTCAGTTTTACCCAATTCAAAGAGGGAACTTTTATCCGATGACGCTCACAACGGATGATTGTCTTTTTATCGTTCTTCACGAAATACATCGATACATCTTGGTGATTCTTTTTTTTAAATTTAGGAAAATTAGCTTTTCCTTGAAAAAACTTTCTAAAGGCTTTTTCTGTCTCCATAATCGCGTGTTTCGTTGACTTCGCATAAACAGCTTTGATCCACAGCTTGTCTGGATGGTTCGGAATGTAGTCGTTATTCAACCACTTTGAAAAATCCATACCTGAGACAAATTTCCCACCTGATTTATAGACTTCTTGGTTGTGGTAAATATAAAAGTTCTTTACAAAACGAGCAACACCAATGGTTCGATTAATGATTTCTTTTTGTTCTTCTGTTGGAAGAATTTCTGTTTTGTACGCCACTAACAACTTCATCACCTTCAATCTCATCTTTATACTTACGTAGTTCCATAAATACGGAAACTAAAAACGTGAATGATTGAAATTAAATCTTCAACTAATTCCTGTTGTGGCTATAAATCTAGGTTATTCCATAAAATAATCGTTGGAGTGAACTTTGAGCATGATTTCTTAAAAACTCCACTTGATTGTTCAAGTCATCTTTTTGTCCGACACTAGACAATTGAGCGTAAGCAATGTTCTTTTTGCCACTTGTTTTATCGCCTTTGATGTAAGTTAAATTATACTATCTTCGAATTTTTGGTGTCCGATGTACTTTGAACGTGCCATCGTTAGCCAACGTTGTAGCGTTCGCACAGAAAAACCTAATCTTTTTGCTATATTCTTTAGGTTCATCGGGATTTCTCATCTCATGGAAACCATTGCACGTATAACTACTTTTATATATATTTGTGTGTAAAAATCACTGATGTTTAGTTAGTCCTTTAGTGCATTTCGTTGAGTCATACGTTCAATTTGTCCGTGCCATTCATTTGGCGAAACATTCGCTTCTTGCCAAATGTCAGACCCCATAGAAATACTTGTTGGATAAGATGTAGTGAACGCTTGGATAAATGAATCTTTTACTTGAGCAACGGTCAACGGTGTATCGAATAACTTTTCTAGTGTCGCCATGCTTGTGGGTGTCACCGCAGGATAGCCGTTTGTACCGAATTGTTCTTTCAATGCTTGTTGATAAAATTGCCGCATCAGTTCGCCTCGTTTTTCTTGATCCCCGTTCACGCTCAGATACATCATCACAGAGATTCCATTTTTGATCCGACGTTGGGCGATTCCGGCAAATTTTTTGCCATTGATACTGAGATCGTAGGTACCAGGACAATAAGAATCTTTGATTTCATAGGCTTCTATTTTGTCTGCATAAACAGGAAAAGCCTGACGTGTCAGAGCGAGCATCTTTTCATATCCTTGATCGATCGAGATTTTGTTCTCATCTTCTTGTGGGAAGATCAACGAGATATTCAAAATCCCTTGGTCTGAAACGATCCCAAGCCCACCGGCATTGCGAATCACCGGTGCAAATCCCGCATCTTGGATGACTTTGATCCCTTCAGATAAAAAAGGGGTTCGGGTATCCTTCATACCGAGGATGATCGTCTGTTCATATTGCCAAAAATGTAGAAAAGTTTGTTGATTTTTTTTGGCATACTCTGTTAAAATATCCGTTAAAGCAAACGGAGAAAAATCATTTGTTTGGTAGACTTCTTGATCCAAAATGATGGACGTCATGCACTCAACTCCTATTTAAATCTGCTTGAGCAGTGATTGTCACAACCTCAACTCATTCTAATAGACAGGAGTATCACTCCTTCTTTCTTCATTATACTCCAAAATAAGAAAGAAGAGATGAAAAAAGTTATCTGTTCTCTATACCTGTCGGTTGACAAATCAGTGGAAAGTGGGAACAATGTAGCTATGAGAAAAGGAGAATGTCAAATGGAACGATCTGGATTACCGATTTCGATACAATTACGTACAAAAGTGAAACAACAAGGAGAGCAACAAGATTTTTATTTTGATCTGAAAGGACAGATGGTCAAAATTGGCGATACCTTATACATACGCTATAAAGAGATCCAAGAAGGACAAGAAGAAATTCCTGTCACAATCAAGATCATGCCAGATGGTCACGTGCAATTGATCCGTGCTGGTGAAATGCGTATGCGTCTAAAATTTGCCTATCGGGAGCGTCTAGAAACCCATTACCGCACGCCTTATGGAATGATCCAAGTCGACACATTCACAAAAGAACTACATGTTAGTCTAAAAGATCGTCCAACGGCTGGCAAAGTCATGATCGATTACGATTTGTTCATGGGTGTCGAAAAAATAGGCGAATATGAGATGGTCTTAGATTTTACTGCATAAATAGCAAAGAAACGTTTGATTTTTTACCTGTGATTTTGTATGATAAGGAGTAGACTGTGAAAGGACGTGTCCTGATTGGAAATTAGTGTATTTGAAGGTGCAAACAAAAACGAATTATCAATGATCGAAGTCGCACACGCGATCTTAGAGCAGCGTGGTGATGTGATGGACTTTTCTGATTTAGCAAATGAGATTCAAACATATCTTGGCAAATCAGATAGTGACATTCGTGATTCACTCGCACAATTTTATACTGACTTAAATATCGACGGTAGCTTTATTTCATTAGGCGACAATCGTTGGGGCTTGCGTTCATGGTATGCCATCGATTCGATCGATGAAGAAGTCAACCATGGAATCGACGAAGAAGACGAGGATACACCACGTCGTCGTAAACGCAAAAAAGTCAATGCCTTTATCAATGATGACGAAGATGCCATCGATTATAACGATGATGACCCAGAAGATACTGATCTGTCTGACGAAGACGATGATGATCTTTTTGAAGATGAAGATGACGATGATGAAGAAATCGCTGCATACAATTCAGACTTACAAGAAATTGGTGCAGATACTGGAGACGACGAAGAAGAAATCCCAGGAAACATCGAAGAAGATCTAAGCATTATCGAAGACGATGACGAAGAAGAAGACGAAGAATTTGAAGACGAAGATTTCCCAGAAGAATAAGTAAGAGAAATCACATAGAACTGCAAGTTACTTGTAAAAGTAGCCTTGCAGTTTTTTTTGTCTTCGAACAAAAGAAAAAAGTTCTAGAGAGTAAGGCAGAACGTCAACTAGAAAACCAAAAGTGTTTCTCCTTAAGGACGAAGGCATATTTTTGTGGCTTATAGAAATGCTTCAGAGAAAAGCATTAGGGATGTCAGCGAATCTTTTTTCATTTGTTGTAAAAAAGAGTATGATGAAAGTGAAACTGAGACATGACAATCAAATATAAAAGGAGACGATCGATATGTTAGATGATCAATTAAAATGTCCCAATTGTCAGACCAAATTCTATTATAATGAAGTACGTCACATTGTGAAGCATCGAGAAAAAGAAATGCCGATCCGCTGTCCTGAATGCAATGAAGTAGTCGAACGGAAACTCTCTCATGGCTATTTCGTGTCATACAAAGAAACAGATTTTTCAAAGTTGGATCAGGAAGTGGAGGAAACACCGAAGCAATACAAGAGCTTGAAAACCGGTGCGGTGATCAGTGCAGATGAATACCGGGAAATGATTGAACGTCATGATTTATCTTTAAACGGACCAATGAGTTCGGAATTGATGGGCGGTATGAACTATTTTATTGAAAATGAAGCATTGAATAACGAAGAAAGTTACGAAGATTATGTTCCTTATGATTGATAAAAAAATGAAAAAGAATGGGACATGAGTCCTCTTACACCACCTAAAATCGAATAAACGACGGAAACAGAAGTAAACTCTTCGAAAAATAAGACGCCATCCACCAAAATTTGAAAAATAATTTTCGTGGATGGCGCCTTATTTTTTGAGGCTAAACACTGCTGTAGTGACTTCTTGAGGAAACAGGTTATAGAATCAAGTTAGAAAATAAAAAACGATTGTTTTTTATAAAAACTCTTTGCTTCATTGGCTATTTCCGATTATGATTATAGACAGAAGAATAACAAATAAATAGGAGTAATCAATGAAAAAGTCAATACGAATAAAAGTAATCGGTTTTCTTGTGATTTTATTTGGGTTGTTTCTCTTAGTCCATTCATCACCAAAAGAGCAAACCTCTTTGAATCTTTCAACGAAAAATGAAGAAAATACATATCGCACCATGTCCAGTAAGTTGGACTTTCAACAACTGCTTCGTGTCATTTCGAGAGAATATCAACTAACCGAAGAAGAAGCTAAAAAACAGCTCGGCTATACTGAGCAAATGGTGCAAGGCGCAATACATAATGGGGCAATCTACCGTATCTTTTCTCAAAACATAACAGTCAATAGAGTATACCAACCAACTTTATTGCTATACTGTGAAACGAGTGAAAGTGGAAATTTCCGAGCAATCAAGTCGATTTTATCCGTTCAGTTGAAATCCGCTGATCAAGGATTGGAAAAACATTTTACAGGGGATGTATTTGCTTATTTAGAGGACCCTAACCGAATATTTTATCTCATCAATGGTGATTTTTATGATCAAAAAACAGCCACTTTAAGAAACGGTTTAACGCTTCGTCAAGGGGATGGTGTGACAGAGCGCTATAATCATGGACCTTTAACGAATCATTTCTACTATAGTTACATTGAAGATCGGTTTACTTTTTAAAATTCCATGAAAAAATCAAAAAAAGCAGTTTTCCTAGATAGGAAAACCGCTTTTTTTCTTAGAAATTTGAAAGCAAAATCTTCACAAATATGCTAAGATAACAATAGACGCGTCCTGAGGGAATCGAACCCCCGTCTCAAGAACCGGAATCTTACGTGATATCCACTACACTAAGGACGCAAGCACTGCAACAATTGTATCGAAATCAAAAATAAATTACAAGGGGAATGGGCAAAAAAATGAAATTTGAACAAAATTTTTCACAAAAACAACAACAAACACAAAAACTTGCCATGACACAACAGCTCCAACAGTCCATCCAAGTCTTGCAGTATAACAGCGAAGAGCTACTGGCTTTTGTTGAAAATCAGGCGTTGGAAAACCCCTTAGTAGAAGTGATCGAACCGGATTGGCAACCCGATTACCAAAAACGTAATGCCAGTTATGAGGGAGAAGAGACGAGCTACTTGAATCAAATTCCTGATACAACAGGCTCACTTTTTGAATCATTGATCGAACAAGTCCATTTGAATTACCGAGATACTTTCTTACGTAAGTTGATTTTATATTTGATCGAATATATCGACCTGAATGGTTTTTTGACTATTTCTTTAGAAGATGCCATCCAACAAACGAATGCAACGCCGATCCAAATGCTTGACGCATTGACGCTGATCCAGCAGTTAGAGCCAGCAGGTGTTGGGGCGCGAAGTTTACAAGAATGTTTGATGTTACAAACCGAAAGAGACGATTATGCGCCCGAATTGGCTTACATCGTCTTGGAAGAATGGTTTGATCAATTAGTCGAACGCAAATGGAAAGAGATCGCCCAACATTTTGCGATTCCATTAAGCGACGTACAACGAATCTTTGACTATATCCAAACCCTTAGTCCAAGTCCTGGACGAGTCTTTGACCATAGTAGCGGTTTGTATATCATCCCCGATGTCAAAGTTGTCGTAACAGGTGAAGAAGTCCAAGTCATCTCAAATCGAGGCAACCAGCCGAATGTACGTTTTCAAGAAGCTTATTTTCAACAGATGCAAAAAAAAGCAGATAAAGAGACTCAAGCCTATTTGAAAGAACGAAAACAAGAATTTGAATGGCTGCAAAAAACGATTTTGCAACGTGGTGATACGATCATGCGCGTGGCGCAAATCATTGTTTCTCGGCAAAAAGAATTCTTTACAAATGTCGCACGACCGATCCGCCCATTGACCTTAAAAGAAGTCGCAGAAGAAATCGACGTCCACGAATCAACGGTCAGTCGAGCAGTCAATGGCAAGTATCTTGAAACCGATTTTGGTGTGTTCGAATTGAAAAAGTTCTTTACGACGAGACTCCAACCTACAAATGCAGAGAGTACTGAAGATCTATCAGCAGATACCGCAAAGAAAAAAGTCCAAGAACTAGTAGATGCGGAAGATAAAAGCAAACCATTATCTGATCAAAAATTAGTAGAACTACTGAAAAATGACAAAATTTCGATTTCTCGACGAACAGTTGCCAAATATCGTGACTTGTTAGGAATCCCTAGTTCATCGAAAAGAAAACGGTATGATAAATAATTGAATGAAAGACTGGAAGAATCTTAAACATTTTTCTAGTCTTTTTTTGTTGATAAATACGGACAAAACTGTTAGACTATGTCATGTGAGGTTGAGATTTTCCTAGTAGAAAACGTGCAAGTTGGAAAGTCCGATTTATTTTTTTAGATCACATGGGTCGTTTTGAGTCTACATTGGACGAAAAATGTCCAACTAAGGAGATCGCTATGTTAGATGAATTGAAACTGATTGAAGCTGTTGCGCCAGACATCATGGATGTTTTGCAAGAACGCTATAAGATTTTGCGCAATATTTACTGGATGCAGCCAATTGGTCGTCGTAGTTTATCGGAAAGCATGGGTATGACCGAACGTGTCTTACGAACAGAAACGGATCTGCTCAAACAACTTGAACTGATCAACGCCTCTAAAAGTGGTATGACGCTGACGAAAAAAGGAGAGGAAGTCTATCAAAGCCTCGAAGGCTTTATGGACCAACTTTTAGGAATGCATCAGATTGAAATGAAACTATCTGAGTATTTTGGAAACCAGCGCTGTATCGTTGTTTCTGGAAACAGTGAACAACAACCAAAAGTAGCAGATGCTTTTGGCGAAGCCTTGGACGAATCACTGAATCTACTACTTCCGGATGGCGATAATATCATCGCAGTCATGGGAGGAACGACGATGGCGATCGTTGCAGAGCAACTGACTAGCTTAGAAAATAGCAAGCGCCATAACTTGTTTGTTCCTGCGCGAGGTGGGATCGGCGAGGCGATTACTGTACAAGCGAACTCAGTCAGTGCTAGAATGGCTACAAAGGCAAATGGAAAACACCGAGCATTATATGTGCCGGAACAATTAAGCTTGGCTACTTACAATTCATTACTCAATGAGCCGTCTATACAAGAAGTTTTAAACTTGATAAGTCAGGCGAATTGTGTTATTCATAGTATTGGACGGGCGTTGCATATGGCAGCGCGACGAAAGATGAATGAAGAAGAATTGCTGATGTTGAAACAAGCCAATGCCGTTGCGGAATCTTTTGGCTATTTCTTCAATGAAAAAGGAGAAGTCGTTTATAAAGTCCCACGAATCGGCATCGAATTAAAAGACTTAGCTAAGGTCCCAATCATTCTTGCAGTTGCAGGAGGGAAAGCCAAAGCCAAAGCAATTCGAGCGTATATGAATAATGCACCAAAACAAACGTGGCTCATCACAGATGAAGCCGCTGCTAATGAGATTTTAAAAGGGGTATCCCTTTAAAATAAATATTTTTTTGATTTTCATAAGGAGGAAATCTTAAATGACAGTTAAAGTAGGTATTAATGGTTTTGGACGTATTGGACGTCTAGCGTTCCGTCGTATCCAAGATGTAGATGGAATCGAAGTAGTAGCAATCAACGATTTGACAGATGCTAAAATGTTGGCACACTTGTTAAAATACGATACAACTCAAGGACGTTTCAACGGAACAGTTGAAGTTCACGAAGGTTCATTCAACGTAAACGGAAAAGAAGTTAAAGTATTAGCTAACCGTAACCCTGAAGAATTACCTTGGGGCGAACTAGGCGTAGACATCGTTCTAGAATGTACTGGTTTCTTCACTTCAAAATCAGCTGCTGAAAAACATTTAACAGCTGGTGCTAAACGTGTTGTTATCTCAGCTCCTGGTGGAGACGATGTACCAACAATCGTTTACAACACAAACCATGAAACATTAACTGGTAAAGAAACAGTTATCTCTGGTGCTTCATGTACAACTAACTGTTTAGCTCCTATGGCTAAAACATTGAACGACAAATTTGGTGTTGTTGAAGGATTAATGACAACTATCCACGCTTACACAGGTGACCAAATGACTCTTGACGGACCTCATCCTAAAGGTGACTTCCGCCGTGCACGCGCTGCTGCTGCAAACATCGTTCCTAACTCAACAGGTGCTGCTAAAGCAATCGGTTTAGTAATCCCTGAATTGAACGGTAAATTAGACGGAGCTGCTCAACGTGTACCAATCGCAACTGGTTCATTAACAGAATTAGTTACAGTTCTTGATAAAAACGTAACAGTTGATGAAGTAAATGCTGCAATGGAAGAAGCAGCTAACGAATCTTACGGTTACAACACAGACGAAATCGTTTCTTCAGATATCGTTGGTATGACTTACGGTTCATTATTTGATGCTACTCAAACAAAAGTAATGACTGTTGGCGACAAACAATTAGTTAAAACTGTTGCTTGGTACGACAACGAAATGTCATACACTGCACAATTAGTACGTACTTTAGAATACTTCGCTAACTTATAAGATAAATCGTACAAGTGTAACCTATATCCATGTACACTTAAAAGCGGGGAAGCAATCGCGCTTCTCCGCTTTTTTTGATAAGATGTTTATTTAGGAGGAAATCAAATGGCTAAGAAAACAGTCAAAGATATTGATTTAAAAGATAAAAAAGTCCTTGTCCGTGTTGACTTCAACGTTCCTTTGAAAGACGGCGTCATCACTGATGATACACGTATCAAAGCTGCGTTACCAACAATCAATTATGTGTTGGAGCAAGGCGGAAAAGCGATTCTTTTCTCTCACCTTGGACGTGTGAAAACAGAAGAAGACAAAGAAGGAAAATCTTTGGCACCAGTTGCAAAACGTTTAGGCGAATTGCTAGGTAAAGAAGTAACTTTCGTTCCTGAAACTCGTGGCTCAGAATTAGAAACAGCAATTGCTGACATGAAAGACGGAGACGTAGTTGTTTTTGAAAACACTCGTTTTGAAGACATCGACGGCAAAAAAGAAAGCAAAAATGATACTGAATTAGGTAAATACTGGGCTTCTTTAGGTGATGTATTTGTCAATGATGCGTTTGGTACAGCTCACCGTGCGCATGCTTCAAACGTAGGGATTGCTTCAACAGGTATCCCAACAGTTGCTGGATTCTTGATGGATAAAGAAATCAAGTTCATCGGCGAAGCTGTTGAAGAACCTAAACGTCCGATGATCGCGATCTTAGGTGGAGCGAAAGTTTCAGATAAAATCGGTGTCATCGAAAACTTGATTCCTAAAGCAGACAAAATCTTGATCGGCGGCGGAATGACTTATACATTCTACGAAGCAAAAGGCATCAAGATCGGTAACTCTTTAGTTGAAGCAGATAAAGTAGCTTTAGCAAAAGAATTGATCGAAAAAGCTGGTGACAAATTAGTTTTACCAATTGACAATGTTTGTGCCCCTGAATTTTCAAATGATGTAGAAACACAAGTCATCGAAGGAGATATTCCTGAAGGCTTGATGGCATTAGACATCGGCCCTGCTTCAGTTAAATTATTTGCTGATACATTGCAAGGTGCGAAAACAGTTGTATGGAACGGACCAATGGGTGTATTCGAAATGAGTAACTTCGCTAAAGGTACGATCGGTGTTTGTGAAGCAATCGCTAACCTTGAAGATGCAACAACGATCATCGGTGGCGGTGACTCTGCTGCTGCTGCGGAACAATTAGGTTTTGCAGACAAATTCACTCACATCTCAACAGGTGGCGGTGCAAGCTTAGAGTTGCTTGAAGGGAAAGAATTACCTGGACTAGCTGCAATCAACGACAAATAAGCATAAAATCAACGAATAAATAAAATGGTGAGAGGATCATCTACAGATTGCTCAAATCTGTAGTCCTCTTACATTCTGAATAGGAGTGCATATCATGCGTAAACCAATTATCGCTGGTAACTGGAAAATGAACAAAACTGCATCTGAAGCAAAAGATTTTGCAGAAGCAGTAAAAAACAAGATCCCTTCAAATGATAAAGTAGATTCAGTGATTGGATCTCCTGCATTATTCTTACAAGAATTAATGGCTTCAGCTGAAGGTACAGAATTGAAAATCGCTGCACAAAATTCTTACTGGGAAAACTCAGGCGCTTTCACTGGTGAAACATCACCTGCAGCTTTAGCTGATCTAGGTGTACAATATGTGATCATCGGTCACTCTGAGCGTCGTGAATACTTCCATGAAACTGACGAAGATATCAACAAAAAAGCGAAAGCAATCTTCGCAAACGGTATGATCCCAATTCTTTGCTGTGGTGAGTCATTAGAAACATATGAAGCAGGCAAAACTGCTGAGTGGATCGAAGGACAAATCACTGCTGGTCTTGAAGGCTTAACAGAAGGCCAAGTAAGTAATCTAGTTATTGCTTATGAACCAATCTGGGCAATCGGTACAGGTAAATCAGCAGATGCTGAAATCGCTGACGAAATCTGTGGCGTGGTACGTCAAACAGTTGAAAAACTTTACGGCAAAGAAGTATCAGAAGCAGTTCGTATCCAATACGGTGGTTCTGTAAAACCTGAGAACATTGCTGAATATATGGCAAAAGAAAATGTGGATGGCGCATTAGTTGGTGGAGCTAGCTTAGAAGCGGATTCATTCTTAGCATTACTTGATGCTGTAAAATAATTATTGAAAATTTGTGAAAAATGCAAGAAATGTTTGCACAAAGACACAAAATTAACTAAAATCGTATATGAGGGAAATCCCTTAGGAAAAAACCAAACTCAAAGGAGAGACAAAACATGTCAATTATTACTGATGTTTACGCTCGCGAGATTCTAGACTCACGCGGTAACCCAACAATCGAAGTAGAAGTATACACAGAAAGCGGTGCTTTCGGCCGTGGAATGGTTCCTTCAGGTGCTTCAACTGGTGAATACGAAGCAGTTGAATTACGTGACGGAGACAAATCTCGTTATGGCGGTAAAGGTGTAATCAAAGCTGTTGACAACGTAAACAACATCATTGCTGAAGCAATCATTGGCTACGATGTACGTGACCAAATGGCTATCGACAAAGCAATGATCGCTTTAGACGGAACTCCTAACAAAGGTAAATTAGGTGCGAACGCTATTCTTGGTGTTTCAATCGCTGTTGCCCGTGCAGCTGCTGACTACCTAGAAGTACCTTTATACCACTACCTAGGCGGATTCAACACAAAAGTATTACCAACTCCAATGATGAACATCATCAACGGTGGATCACATGCGGATAACTCAATCGACTTCCAAGAATTCATGATCATGCCTGTTGGCGCGCCAACATTCAAAGAAGCACTACGTATGGGTGCGGAAGTATTCCATGCATTAGCTGCAATCTTGAAATCTCGTGGATTAGCAACTTCAGTTGGTGACGAAGGTGGATTCGCTCCTAACCTTGGTTCAAACGAAGAAGGTTTCGAAGTAATCATCGAAGCAATCGAAAAAGCTGGCTATGTTCCTGGTAAAGACGTTGTTCTTGCAATGGACGCTGCTTCTTCAGAATTCTACGACAAAGAAAAAGGTGTTTACGTATTAGCTGATTCAGGCGAAGGCGAAAAAACAACTGACGAAATGATCAAATTCTACGAAGAATTAGTATCTAAATACCCAATCATCTCTATTGAAGATGGATTAGACGAAAACGACTGGGATGGATTCAAGAAATTGACAGAAGTTCTAGGCGACAAAGTTCAATTAGTGGGTGACGACTTGTTCGTAACAAACACTGAAAAACTTGCTGAAGGTATCGAAAAAGGAATTGCTAACTCAATCCTTATCAAAGTTAACCAAATCGGTACTTTGACAGAAACTTTCGAAGCAATCGAAATGGCTAAAGAAGCTGGTTACACTGCAGTAGTTTCTCACCGTTCTGGTGAAACAGAAGATTCAACAATCTCTGATATCGCAGTTGCAACAAACGCTGGCCAAATCAAAACAGGTTCTCTTTCACGTACTGACCGTGTTGCGAAATACAACCAATTATTACGTATCGAAGACCAACTTGGTGAAGTTGCAGAGTACAAAGGTTTGAAATCTTTCTACAACTTAAAAAACAAATAATCAAATGATTGTAAGAATGCCCTTCTTGTGTCGTATGACATGAGAGGGGTATTTTTTTAGGCAGACGATTAATCAGAAAAAATATTTTTAGTACTTAAAGAAACGAATGATAGAAACAAATCATAGATTCTTATGAATATAAATAAAGATCATCATTCCTCATATTTTATTAGGCACAAAATAGATTAATTAGCTTTAACCAAGCTGTTCTTAATTCATCGCGTCTTTATCATGGATGATGAAAACGAGACGATTGAGAACAAGTTTGTACCTCCTATAAACTTGAAGATCGACAACTATGTGGGGTTTCTTTTTATTATATAGTGTGTTATAGTCTATTGATTATCTAAACAACGAACGATTCCGAAGAATTTCTTCTTTATCATTTGCTTCTCTTACTTCCTCAACCTAACCACCAAGTCTTTTGACGTCATCATCATATGTTGCCATATAAACAAAACCCGCATAGTGTTCGGTTCCAATATAAATAAGTTGATTTTTGATGAATGTAAGAGAATAAGTTCTCATGGAAATTTTTTTGATAACCGGATACGGATTTGGTCGAAATATCACGCCTAAAAGGTCTAATAACTCTGATCAAAGGACAAATAGGGAGCTTTTATAGAGGTAAGGAGTGAGCCTAGTCCATCTTTCCGGACAAGTTTCTATCATGTAGCAAAGAACGTAGTGAAAGATTATCCTGTTTTTAAAAAAAGAGTTGAATGTTCGGATAAACCCTATAAGGAAATTTAATGTAAACTGATTTTGTGAAAAAAATATTAAATTCCGGAGGCTATCCAACAATGAAAAAAAAGGTATCCACAACAGTTATGCTATCAACTTTGTTGTTAGTAGGTAGTAACCCAAGCTTAGTAAACGCATCCGAGGCAGTCAGTGAAAAACAAATACCGATTGAAGTCCAAGATGGAAAACTAGATATCACTTTCAATGAAGGAACAACAAACAAAGTCGATTTCAAATTATCTGATTTTGACTTAAACTCAGATATGCGTAAACAAACGAAGGTCTTGAAAGCAACTGCTACAGTAAATAATACAAAATCACAGGATGTTTTTGTGAATATTTTTGCAAAACTTGACCAATATGGAAATGGACTAGACATTCAACCTTCAAACCCACATCTTCAAGCACAACAGGTAATGCGAATGAGTTCGGTACAGATCGAAAAAGATTTCGATGTCATTTTAGATGCAAATGATTACGTATGGCGATCAAACAGAGATGATAGCGCCAAAATCATCTTGACAGCACAAGAAGTAAATAATCCTTGGGGATAATACTCCGGACTAAAAAATAGTTATTTTCAGTTGTGAAAGGCTTGCCAGATAAAAAGAGTTAAGTGTGCGAAGATTGACAGAATACGATGGATCATAATATAGAATACGTAGATCTATCCGTCTGTCCTATAGAATATTCAAAGAAGAAATGCTGATCCAATCAATGAAAACTACTCTTGTTGATTGCCTGATCAGTGTTCCTTCTTTTATTCTTTCGTGTAGTTGCAAGCTTCTACTGTCGCTGGTTGGTCCATCAGATTTATGAATCTAGTAATACAAACAGAGAAAATTTTAATCAATAGAAATTTATTAGAAATAAGTGAAGGTGTTTAGATAATAATTCCGTAGAAAGACAAATATACATGATCAAAGCTTCACTACCTTAGTAATCAAGTCAAAATGTACAGGCAAGACCAATACAACAGCCATGCAAGTTGAACTAGGAGACATCGGTATAGTTCGCTGAAAATAAAAAATGAAACATTCTGACTAAATGAATTCTTCTTAGTATAGAATCCTCTAAAAATGAAGGTTGGTAGAAGAAATGGAATATATAATGGATACGTTTAGTAGCCGTTACTTAACAAAAAAGCAAAACGAAATGTTGCAACTGTTTACGGTTCTAGTGACAGAAAAATATTTGTCATTGAATAAATTAAGTGAGCGGTTAAACTTAACGATGTATCAAACGAAAATATTACTGGTTGAACTCGAAGAAAACTTCGAACAATTGAATTTTACATTTTCATCTTTCTTTTTACTAGAAAAGAGGACGATTGGTTTAATCGAAGGTGTTAATCAGGAACTGTTGCTTCAAGTATTTGTTAATTTGAAAAAAAAGTTTTTTAATGAATCACCTTATTTTCAATTATTGCTCTATCTCTTGAAACACCGAAAAACTCGTGTAGTCGATATTTCCGAAAAGTTGATGTTTAGTAAGTCTTATAGTTATAAATTGATCAGTCGGCTGAAAGATATCTTTCATTATCAAAAAATACCAATAACTATTAATAGTAATTTTGAATCAATTTCTTTGGAAGGCAATGAGATGTCTATCAGAACATATCATTACCTGGTACAAATCATGGCCTATAATGTTTTCGCAGATAGCCAAACAAGAGTGAATATTGACCTAGTAGGTGGACACTATGAGAGGTTGAAGACAACAAAAGCAAAGCATGACATTCTATTCTCGATACTTGAAAATGCTGTGTCACGTGGGTATATCATACAAGATTTGGACAAAACAGCGATAGAACTATTCGCTGATATGAAAGAACTGTATGAAGAGGACTCGCTAACAAAGTTGATACCAACGCGAAACATGGAAGATAGAGAAAAAGAAGTTGCATTCTTTTATTTTTGTAGACAACTTCTCATCCCTGAAACGACAAGCAAGCAGGACAAGATAGTCTTAGGCAAAAAATTCAAAGAGCATAAACAGAACGAAATCGTTGATTTTTCTATGAATGTCGTCGAAACATTATCAGAAAAATATAAGATAAATTCCGATGTGGAACATGTGATTTTATATGAAAGTGTCATCAATAGTTGGGCATACAAAAATATTTATTTCGAGAATTTAAAGGGAGTGGCTAATCAAAATAGTCCTAATAGTAGAATCCATGAAGTGAAGCAGCTACTATTGGAAATAGTCAAAAATAGGAATTTTCAAGTTGGGGATAGACAAATATTTGCGAACAAGTTAGCACATATCCTTTCGTATTATTTGCCTATCCAAAACAATGAAAGAGTGACTATTGCTATATCGATGTTGCATCATCCGGAATATGTACCAGTTATCGAAAGTAAATTACTAACGATATTTAATAAAAAAATCATTCATTTCACTTCTGACTTTACTGATGCAGATATTTTGGTGTCTGATGGGATTGTGTACCACGAAGAGTCCCAAGATTTTGCTTTTTTTAGAGACATTCACAATAAGGATCATTGGGACAATTTAAACGCGATCGTCCAAGCAAGAATTATCTTAAAGTTAGAGTAATGAATTTAATAAATATAGATAATAAAAAAATCTCGAAGGAAACTTATTCTTTTCAATTTGATCAGGGAAAAGTGAAACATTCTGATGAATCAAAATACAAAGTATGATGACAGGATAACTACTGTTGTGAAAAAGAGGAATAAGAATGATCAAGAAAAAATATAGAGATTTAAGATACTTGATAGGAAAATGAATAGGAGAAATAATGACAAAAAATAGCCAAGCCAAAGAATACAAGTTAGTTGACTTCTGTTCGCTTATTTTCGTTTTATTGATGGGATGTTTTTTTTACATACAACCAGTAGAGGCGTCCGAGGAAGATACTGCATCGATCCTAGTGGATGTGCAACCCAAAGAATATGAGATCAGAAATAGCTATCTGCAGTTTACTCCAGAACTTAATAAGAACTATGAGTTCACTGCTACGATTACAAATATAGGTGACAAAGACTTAGATGTTACTGTCTATCCATCGGTTGCTATATCAACGATGGGAAGTGTCACTTATGTTGAAAATACAGAAAATCTTTTAGATGAAAAGTATGACTTTAGTAAATACGTGAAGATAACTGATGCTAATGGCGAACTAGAAGACGGGAAAATCAAAGTTGAAGCGAAACAAAGTGAAACGATAGCAATTTTGATCAATGTGACTGAGGAACTTAATGGAGAAGTTTTAGGTGGGGTGAATTTCTCTCAGACATTAAGTGAAGAAAGTCATGAAGATGCTGTAGATATCGTTCATGTCTATGAGAAAGTGATCCTATTTCATCTCAAGATGGATGAAATAGAGGCTGAAAAAGAACAAACTTATGATGAGTTTGAGTTTGTGAGCTCACAGGATGCGATAAGGCTTGATTACTATATAGTCAACAATGATCCTGCAGTAACTTTTGCGGAAAGCGGCTCATACAAAGTAATCAATCCAAACGGGGATATCATTTCTGAAGGAGAAATTGAAGAAAGCTCAATTGCATTGACGCCAATGACTAAAACAAAGCTAAATCTACCGTTAGTTAGTGATGCAGAATTGATGTTTGGGGAATATCAGTTTATCCTAACTGTTGATGGCAAAGAAAAAGTAACTAAATTTAATTATACAAAAGAAGAGCTGGAAGGATTGATAGAGCAAACAGGTGGTTCAAACAAGATTATCGTCAATCAAGGCAGTAATATCTGGGTGATTGGTTTGTTGCTTGTTTTTTCTGCTCTGTTGATCATCACAAGTGTAATACTTTATCTTAAATATAAGAAAACGAGAATCGATAGCTAAGGCTTCGATTCTCGTTTTGCATTTCAGCCAGATGATGTTTGAAAAATTATGTGGTTTCTTTATTAGGTAAAAGTCCGAATGTATAAATGATTAACAATGTCAGGAAAGAAATTCCAGTACCAGCAAAGCCAAAACACATATCAATAAGATCAGGTGTGTTTATGAATCCGAGGACAGTCTCACATAGCGCGTTTGCTATAAGTAAGAGTAAAGAAAAGATGACTACATAATTGAATTTTATCCCCATCAATAACCAAAAATATGGAATCAAACCTAAAATCAAACTAATTGAAAAGTTTGAGATATGAAGATAAAAATCAGGATAGATAGAGGTGAAAATCGTAACATTCCAATACTTTGATAAATACATGAATGAGCCAACGGCAATCACGACAAGATATAAAATAGAAGTCCATAACTTGGGTAAAAATTTAAAAGCAAGTTGGTTTTTCATGAAAGGTCACCTCCATCTTATATGAAAAGCTACCTTTTAAATTTCACAAGAAAAGGTCAAGTTCATTATAGCCTACCTATATTCGATTTACTATATTATACAATGCCTCAAACAAGAGCTAGATGAAGTGAGGAACATTCATTTTACAAAAAAATACCATTATACGAATACTATGTAGTTGATTATTCCTTTAGAATTGCACCTCAAAATTAAGTAACATCATCTATCTAATTGGATTTTTATGTAGAGGTCGATTCTAATTTGTTATAATGTTTTTGAAAACGCTATAATTGATGATCAACTTGATACCTGAATGAAATATTTTGCATTGTTTGCGTACATATAAAGAAAGAGAGACTTACTTCTTAATATGAAAGAAGTAGATAGGTGAGTCAAGATTAAGAAAAAGGGTTATTCTAGTGTAGCCTATACAGGGAAACAGTTCGAGTTATAAAGGGCATGGCGTTTAGTCCTAAGTCAATAGCTGTTAATATTAATCTTTTTGATAAAAAAGATAAAAATATTGATGGATTTGAAATGTATTTATCCCAATAATATTTCAAATCCTTCTAGAATTAAGACTTTTGTATAAGTTGAAATGTAAATGAGTAACAAGCTTAGAACAGTATAGTCAGCATACATAATCTATCGTCTAGAAGACAAAACCGAGATCAGAACATAACCTATTGTTTAAACTGTAGATGACATAAAGATAAAAGCAGAAAGGAGAACGCACTGTGAGAAAGAAGGAAACAATAACTGTAGTTAGCTTGACTATTATCTTAGTGCTTTTAGGCATGCCAGGATTGACAAACATAATGGAACCGACAGGAAAAGAAAAGCAGATAGCTTTTTTGAAAAAACATGAAGAAAAAATGTCTAAATATATAAAACAAGAAAGTCATTCAGAAATCGAAATCAACTACGATTGGGAATCAGTAGAATGTTATCAAAGCATGGCGTTTTCGAGGCCAACCCTAGAAATCAAATTTGATGTTATAGATAAGAAAAAAAGTAGGGAAGAAAATTATTATTATAAAGGAAATACTTTGATCATTGACGTAGATAAAGAATATTCTACTATAAATGATATGTGGACGACGAACGCTATTCTAGAATCCAAATCTTGAAGGATATATGTAAATTTATTTCAAAGCTCGTACAAAAGAAGAACAAATAGTTTTGCCTATGAATCAATAAAAAAGGGAGTGAGGGGAGAATCAATTGGTCATGAAAAAATGGCTTATTCCAGTAAGTATAGGTATACTTTTAATGCTTGTTGCAACGATAGGAGTGAATAAAATAAGCGAACCAACAGAAAAAGAGAACCAAATTGCTTTTTTGAAAGAGCATGAAGAATACTTAACCAAGTACATTAAAGAGAGGAACCCACAAATCAATATAGCTATTATTAAATATGATTGGGAATCATTTAGGATAGAGGATAGCGGAGCTTTTACCCCAAAAATGTACATAGTTGATATTGAATTATATAGTATTGATAAAAATGAAATAGATGGCGGAGCAATTCAAGTTTTACCAAATAACTTAAAAAAACCTACTAAGATAGAAGAGATAGCGACCAATGATTTTGAAGAAGCAATGGAGGAACTAGATGATGGCTAACTTAGATAATTCATATACCATTCATGCTAATTTTGTAAATGCAAAAGATGGTTATGAAAAACCTGTTTATGAAAAACCTGTAAGCACAGTTTCCCTCTAACCCGATGCTAATGTGTGAAAGGAGTTAAAGAATTTGGAGCAATACCAGTATCAAAAGTAATGGGAAGATATGAAGTATAAATTTACGTGAAAATCCATACCAAAAAAGATTTCAAAAACTTGGACGACCAAGAGATGAGAGGGTAATGAATTGGTAAAGAAAAAATGGCTGATTCCAGTAAGTATTGGCATACTATTAGCCCTTTTTACAACAATAGGTGTGAATAAAATAGATGAGCCAACAGAAAAAGCAAGACAAATCGCTTTTTTGAAAGAGCACGAGAAAAAAATAACGGAATATGTGAAAGAAAGAAATGATTACGTAATTTTAAAAAAATATCAAATTAAAAATATTGAGTATGATTGGGAAACAGTTCGAGTTGTACAGGGCATGGCGTTTAGTCGTAAGTCAATCGCTGTTACTATCTATCTTTTTGATGAAACAGATAAAAAGGTTGATGGATTTGAAATATATATTTATCCCGATAATATTTCAAATCCTACTAAAATAAAAAGCTTTGAGTAAGGTGAAATACAAATGAACATTTAATTTGGTATAGTCAGCACACTTAATCGACCATTAAGAAGAGAAATTAAGATCAAAAATATAAGTATGCTTGTAACTATTGATTCACAAAGGTAAAAGCATAAAGGAGAAAAAATATGTGAGGAAAAAGAAGAAAATTATTGTAATAAGTTTGACTATTATCTTAGTACCTTTAGGCATGTTAGGGATGAAAAAAATAATGGAACCGACGGAAAAAGAAAAACAAATCGCTTTTTTGAAAGAACATGAAAAAGAAATGACCGTATATGTAAAGTCACAAAATGATAAAATCACAAGCGTTCAATATATCTGGGAAAGTGTAGAAGTTATTACGATTGGAAATGGACTTCCTTTTGGGGCAGGAGAAGCAATCACAATTGAAGGAAAATTCAATCATATTCCTGACTCCAGTTTTTATTTACAATTCAGTCTTGAAAAAACAAATAGAATGCCAGTGATAGAAAGCATGACTGCTTTTAATTCTTTTAGAATTAAGGGAATGCTTCTATGAGAAATGTAGAGAATATCAACAATATTTATACCAATTTAGCCGGAAGCAGCTATAATAGTTCGTCTAATTCAATTTAAAAATATTTAAATAGTATGAATTAAGTGGAATTTGATTATGCTATTAAAGAGATTGTTTAATATAGGAATGCAACTAATGAGGAAGCAAAGCTACCCAATAACGGTAAGATGCTACCGTAAAAACAGTCAAAGAGTTAGGGAAATACGTGGTCCAAAAGTAATCAGAGGAAATAAAGTACATACCAATAAATGTACACGAATAAACGATATTGCTAAAATCGACAAAGTTGTTTTGTTTTAAGGACCTGTTTAGGTAAAGTTTCGATAGTTTGTCAGAACATAGACATAAATTAGAAGAACAAGGAATGAGGGGATAATCAATTGGTAAAGAAGAAAAAGTGGTTGATTTCAGTAAGTATAGGTGTATTATTAGTGCTTTTGTTAACGATAGGAGTGAATAGAATGAGCCAACCAACAGAAAAAGCAAGACAAATCGCTTTTTTAAAGGCACATGAAAAGGAAATGACGGAGTTTATAAGAAGTTATAGTTCTCAAGATGGGAAGATTACGTTTAATTGGGAGACAACAGCAGTAAATACAGGTATTGCATTTTCCGAACCTGTATTGATTGTCAAACTTGATATTAGTGACAGTTCAAAATCAGAGTATAACAATCGAGGTTATGTACTTAGGGTAAAAACTGATTTAAAAAAATTAAATAAAATAAGGGAATTGATGGTTTTAAATGACCCTATTTATTCTAATATTCAGGAGGGAATAAATGACTGATTTTGAAGATAACTATAATATATATGTTAATTTAGCGCAAAGTGCGTATACAGAACGTCCAAAACCGTTTCCTTATGAAGTACTTTTGGAAAAAGACCGTACTAAACTAGACAATAATAATTCTGTTAAATTCAATTTCCCAAATGCAAAAGATGTTCATGGAAATGATTTAAGCACTGTCTACCTCCAACCCGATACCACCGTAAAAACAGTCAAATAATTAGCAAGAATACGGCTACCAAAAGTAAACGGAGGATGAAGTAAAAATGTGTGAAAGTGCCGATATTCTGTCTGAATATATCTAAATATTTAAGGTGCAAGAAGTGGAGAGATAATCAAATGAGGAAGAAAAAATGGTTGATTTTAGTAAGTGTAGGTATATTATTAGTCATTTTGACAACGATAGGAGTGAATAAAATGAGCGAGCTACCAGAAAAAGAAAGACAAATTGCGTTTCTAAAAGAACATGAAAATAAAATGACTGAGTATGTGAAATCTCAAAACCCAAAGATTCAAAGTGTTAAGTATGAATGGGATAGTGTGAAAGTCGATGATATAGGAAATGGGACACCTATGGGCGCTGGAAAATTAATGACCATTAATGGAAAATTTAATGATATTAAGGAGTCAAACTTCATACTAAGTTTTGGAGTGGATGAAAAAAATATGCCTAAACTTGATACAATAGGGCTTCTAAGCTCATTATATGTAGGAGGAATGATTTATGAGTAATTTAGAGAGTTTTGATAATATTTTTGCTAGCCTAGCAGAAAGTGCTTATAATAATCGTCCCAATTCTTTTACAAGTTACCAAAATAGAGAGAGAGTAATAAAATCTGACTTCTCTAAAGATAAAAAAATTAATGGAAAGTTAACAAAAGGGGGTAAAGAGTTACCCAACAACGGTGTGGTCTACCTCCAACCCGACACCACCGTCAAAACAGTCAAGGAGTTAGGAAACATCCGAGTGCCGAAAGTAAACGGAGGCTATGAAATACAGAGCTATGTAAAAAACACATATAAGCAAGGTCTATTGACGGATGAGAAAGCTGGATTCAATGCTTATTATGTGACGGATACGCCTAAGTTGTCGATAGAGACTAAGCATACTTATTTTGTTACTAGAGGCAGTGATGGTATTTCTTCAAGTAATTTGAATCTTAATGACTGGTGGCATAATAACCAGGCATTTACAACAAAAAATGCTTATATTCCGCAAGCAAAATTAGCAAATCAAGCCATGCACCAGAAGATAACGGAAATGACCACACAAGCACCTCATGCTACAATGTCTGTCACAGGTCATTCTCTGGGAACGATGGTGTCGATTCAGGCTGTGGCGAATCTTCCTGAAAAAGATATTGCGAAAATCGACAAAGTGGTTTTGTTTCAAGGCCCTGATGCACGTGAAAGTATCAATAGAATGTCGGAACAGGCACAAAAAAATATCCAGAAGTTGGAAGAGCATGGGAAAATCGACTATTACGTCAATGCTTTTGATATTGTTTCCATGTTGAATAGAAATAAGTCTGGGGTAGATGAAATCGGGAATGTTCGTTACTTACTACCGAAATCTTTTAACACGACGTTTGATATGGAAGATCAAAACGGTTCTAGCCATGACTTTGGACAGTTTCAAATAAATCCCGATGGTACACTTCAGGAAGCTAATTTGAAGGAACATGGCTACATTTTTGCTGCGGGGATCAAGGTTTCCCATTTGATCGATAAATATTTGACTCGTGTAGTAAAAGAAAAACCAGAAGGTGGGTTATCTTTTACCGAAGTTATAAAACTATTGCTATCTGGAGAATATAAAGATTTCGAAAAAGAATATGCCAAGATTATTGCAGAGGCAAAAGTTGCTAGTGAATGGAACGAGACGGTCAACGAATTACATAAAAGAATTTCTAATGCTTCAGGTTCTAAAAAAATCACTTTACAATCGGAGTTAGTTCAATCGATCATCCGAAAGGCAAAAAATATAGGCGAAGAGTACGAGATCATCTTTAAAAATGCACAAAAAGAATCTGAAGATGAGATTACGGCAATATCAAAAGAACTATTGGCTGGTGCGGGAGCAATCAAAAACTATTTGACTTATTGGGAAGTACAAGAGATGGTTTCACCATATGAAATAAATAATTTATGGGATAGCGGGCAAGCCGCATTAAATACGAATCAAGTGAAACAATATAAAGAGAAGCTGGAGGAGTTTAGTAATAAACTGGCGGTAGTAGCAAATCATCTTACAGAGTATGACAGACAAGCAGGAAATAATTTGTTCAAAAACAAGTGAAAGGAGTTTATCCATGGAAGATAGAGAATTACAAGAATTTCTTGAAAGACTTGGACAAGAACAAAAGGAACGGGAACGAGTAGCCATACAAGCACTGATCCTTGCAAAGGAAAGTCGCATCGCTCAGGCCAAGTTAACTTCGATCGAATCCCTAAAAGAGATCTCAGAAGGAATGTATCAACAAACGAATAGTGTCTTACCATCTACTTTGAAAGGCGCTTTAGAAGGGGAAAGTGCCGTTGCAGCAGAACAGTATGTCAAACAAATGAAACAACCAACATTGGTCACACCTGTGAAAAGGGGGTAAAGAATGGGGACAGTAGAGAAACAACGTAAACTACAAGATTTAGAGGAGCAATTCTATCAAAACAAACGTCAGATACACCGTCAACAAGAAGAAATCGATCATCAGTTAGTAAACTTTAGGAAAGAAACAGGTCAATTGGTACAAAAAATCATGTATTTGACGAAGAATGATCATTGGGATAACCGACAATTCTTTCATCAAATGGAGACAATAGATCGTAAACTGATCCATACAGCTCAAAACTATGCACGACAATTAGAAGAAAAAGAGCAAGAATTAACAAGATCCTATCGAAAAGAGATAGAGCGAATTCACGAAACCAATTACTAGAAAAAACACCGGCACGATCTTTCACAAATCCCACTTCCTTATAGAAAATAGACTCTCTGTTATAATACATGTAAGCAAATAAGATAATAGGGGGAGAAAGATGAGCGAAGATGATGTGAAACAGATAACCAATACAGGGTTGCCATACGATGATATGGACTCTAAAGTAGTACAAGCACGAAATCATGCATTGAGACAATGCAGGAGATACAATTTTCTCGTGAATTCAGAAAATCATTATAAATACCCTATTTTACGGGCGCTATTCGCTTCAATGGGTGAGAATGTCTATATCGAGTCGAATTTTCAATGTGAGTTTGGATTCAACATTTCTATAGGAAATAATGTTTATTTGAACCATGATATGATCATTCTTGATTGTCATGAGGTGACGATCGGAAATGATGTTTATGTAGGGCCGAGAGTTGGTTTGTATGCAGCCAATCATGCAGAAGATCCATTTGAACGTGCTGATCATGTCGTTTATGCGAAGCCGATCCATATTGGCGATAAAGTTTGGTTAGGAGCGGGAGTCCATGTTCTTCAAGGGGTGACGATTGGTGCAAATAGCATCATTGGGGCAGGAAGTGTCGTAACAAAAGATATACCAGAAAATGTGATTGCTGCGGGGAATCCATGTAAAGTGATCCGACCGATTACGTATAAAGATCGAGAAAAAAATATTAAAGTCCAAGATAGTGCCTTGTTGATGGAACGATAGCATACTGGATTCAGGAAAGTTTCTTTCAGTCAAACAAGAGACAAAAACTTTTGGATAACAAACAATACCCGAACGATGGATCATTCCTTCTCATAGAGATGAGAGAAATTGATTCGACGTTCGGGTTTTTGCATTTAGTGATTAGCTATAGTACAAATACGCATCAACGATTTCTTGTCTTTGCCACTACTTGGTTTGGTAATTTCAACACAACGAGTGAAACGACAAGGACCGATAGCAGTCGATCTAAGTAATCTGTCGCTGCTTGAACAATCGTGACACTCGCTGCTTGGTTTAGTCCTAATCCGTAAAGAAGTTGGACAATGGCACTTGAACCTGATGAAGTGATACCGCCAAATAATTGGATCGTGATGATCGATGACAGTATGGTTCCAGGAGCTGAAAGGACAAACGTCCATGCCAATAATGAAAGTCTACTCTTCAAACCTTGGGCCTGTAATTTCTGTGGTAAAATCAACCCCGCTAATAACCCAGTGATGATTTGTATCGGGGAATAATACAAAGAGAACATATCCATCGTCACGCCACTAAGTAAGCTACTACTTAATCCTGTCAAAACCCCAGGAATTGGTCCGAGTAAAGCTCCTGCAAAAATCGTACCGATCGAATCAAGATAAATCGGTAAACGGAGCCATAAAGCAATCGTTCCACCGAGAAAGTTGATTCCGATACTTAGTGCCATGATTGTGATCATTCTTGTCGTGATTTTCTTTTGTGTCATCTTTTTTCATCCTATCTTTAATCTTTCCAGATCATTTTTTATCAATTCTTCTTGTGCATGTAAAAGAACGGCTAAAAACTTCCGGAAAAAAAGAGAGGTGTCGACATCTGTCATGATTAGACTGTTTGGTTTTTTCTGCCAAAAATCATAACGATCAACCAAGGTTTGTCCGCGGCTGATGCCTTGTGTTTCAACAGCAGTATAGCTAGTGAATCCTTGGCATAGTTGTTCATCGATGAAATACGCAACTGCCAAAGGGTCATTGATGACACAACCTAGGACGCGTTCTTGTTGCCAATGAAAGTCAAAGTAAAAGCGTGTGATTGCTTTTAAATAATTGCCTTCTTCGGGCGCGAGTTGGCAACAATATTCTAGGATCGTTGGTGTAAAGACGATTTCTCGTGTCACGTCTAAACCAACCATCTCAATCATTTGACCAAGATGTTCAAATACATAAGCTGCGGCATCAGGGTCACACCAGTAATTGTATTCTGCTACAGGTGAACAATTGCCGTGGCTTTTATACGTGCCACCCATCGAAACAAATCGATCCATGTGTTTGCCTATTTGTGGATTCTTTTGTAAAGCAGAAGCGATATTTGTTAGTGGCCCTAACGCGATCAGTGAAGTATCTTTTTGTTCAGCAAAATAACTCGCTAAAAAATCAACAGCGTGGATCGTTTCGGCTTGTTTGTCTGTTACTAATGGGAAGTTCGTTTCCCCTAGACCGTCCATGCCATGAGTATCTTGAGCGCTGATAAATGGCGTGTTGAGTGGTGTTGCAGAACCTTGATAGACAGGGATGTCTAAACGGTCACAACGTTCCAAACAACGGATCACATTTTCAGTTCCCAAATGTACGGGGACGTTTCCACAAACGGTGGTGATTGCGACAACTTCGATTTCTGGTGATTCTAATGCAAACAATAGCGCTAATGTATCATCGATACCGGGATCGCAATCAATAATAACTTTTCGCATTATTTCCAATCTCCTTTCTTTAGAGACACTTAGTTTTTTATCCTGGGAAGTTTCCGAACCAGTCCAAGGGGTCAACCCTTGATTCCAATGCACGGCATTAGTATACTTATTTTTATGAAGAATGTAAATGTTATGCAAACAATTCATTATCTCTTATGAGTGTTAGAAGTAGGAAAAAAAGATCGTTTGTAAGGAATAAGGTCTTTAAAATTACAGCAGATCAATGGTTCACTGTCTGTCTCTTTGATAGAACGTGGTACAATAGAAATGAACGTTGAAATACGTAGGAGAAAGATAGAGCACCATTTAGCATACTTGAATTTTTGTTTCAATCACCAAGTAGAAAGTGTGGGATGCAAGTGATTGTTTTTTATAGTTTATTAATTATGTTATTAATGATCGGTAGTTATCATTTTATTGCTTATCTGTACGCAAAGAAGTTGATCAAAACTGGATTACAACGTGGTTATGCTTGGTATGAAGAAACAGGCCATCAACTCATGGACCCTGCCTCTTTGACGACAGTCGAAGAACAACGCCAACGTTTAGAAGATCTAGCAGAAGATTTTTGGCAACAAGGAGAACCCATAACGACCAAAAGTCAAGAGGGGTTAAAATTGAAGGGTAGAATGTTCTCTACTTATTCGAACAAAGGTAAATGGGTAGTCTGTGTCCATGACTATCGCAGCACAGGGAAAAAAGACATGTCTTATATCGGGAAAAAGTATGCAGAAAAAGGCTTCAATGTCTTGATCCCTGATTTGCGTGCTCATGGAGAAAGTGAAGGGGAGATCATTGGGATGGGGTGGTTGGATCGGTTAGATTTGATACTCTGGATCAATGAGATCTTGCAACGAGAGCCAGAGGCTAAGATCATCTTACATGGAGGCTCAATGGGTGCTTCTACGATCATGATGGCTAGTGGAGAGAAGTTGCCGAGTGCTGTCAAAGGATTGATTCTTGATAGCGGCTTTGTATCCGTTTATTCAGAATTTCGTTATATGTTAAGCAAATTGACGGTTTTTCCAAAAAAAATCATTATGCGACATGCGAATCGTTACGCGCAAAAATATGCAGGTTATTCTTTGAAACAGGCATCAGCAACGAGACAGTTAGGGAGCAATCATTTACCCGTTCTGATCATCCATGGTGAACATGATCATTTTGTCCCGATGGAAGCAGCTTATACGATCCAAAATGCCACGGCAGGAGATAAAGCTTTACTGCTAGTGCCTGGAGCAGAACATTTAGAAGCAGTAAGTAAAGATCCAGAGACCTACTGGACAGTGATTTTTTCATTCATTAAGCAAAGAGTGGGTCTATAAGTACAAATGATTGTTTGAAAAAAATAGGACTGGTAAAATCAAATTGAATAAAGAAACTGTTCGTTATTTTAGGGTTGGGAGAGTGAAATGATGGAAATCAAAGAAGAAAAGAATCGCTTAGTGTTATTGGACGATGAACAAAACGAAATAGGAGAAATGACGTGGTCGGATGCTGGTCCTGATATTATGATCATTGATCATACATTTGTTGATCCTGCATTTCGTGGACAGAAATTAGCAGAAAAATTGGTTGCTACAGGAGTGGAAGTAGCCAGACGTACTGGCAGAAAAGTGATTCCGTTATGTCCCTACGCAAAAGCGGAGTTTGAGAGAAAAGCTGAATATCATGATGTTTGGCGTAAATAAGCGCCAATGGTTATCAAATAAGCATTGATTTTAGACGAGGATACAGGGGTATCGTTTGTCACAGAACCTGCAAAAAAATCGATGTGAAAAAGCCAAGAAATGTTCTTTAAAACATCGGCCATCTTATGAAACACTGTTGTCACAAGACGTGTTATGTGATAAAGTTAGAAGGACGATATTTTGAGAAAGGAGGCTGTTTGATGTATAATATTATTTTAGGGATCGTCATTGTCATCTCGATTATGATGGTCATTGCGATCATGATGCAACCAAGCAAACAAAATAGTGCAGCAAGTGCATTTACAGGTGGCGCAGATCAATTATTCGGAAAGCAAAAAGCACGTGGATTTGAAGCAGTAATGCAACGCTCGACAGCTGTTATGGGCGCTGTATGGATGATTCTGTTATTCGTACTTGCATTTTTATCTTCTAAATAAATCGTTCGAAACCAATGATCAGAAGTGATCATTTGCTTCATTTAGATTTTGAGGATACACGGATGGTTCATCGATTGTTCAAAAAAATAGAAGGTCTGGGAAACGAAATGCTCCCAGACCTTTTTTGTTGAATAGAAAAAGAACCGTTATATAAGAAGGTATTTGCTAACTATGGTAAAATAAGGCTAATGAGGTGAATAAAATGAAAAGTCTACCACAACCTATTTATGAAAAACATGGGAAGCGTGCAATCCTCTTACTGCATGCGTATTCAGGTAGTCCAAATGATGTACGGATGTTAGCCCGTTTTTTAGAGAAATCAAACTATTCGGTCTATGCCCCAATGTTTACAGGACATGGCACGCTTGCTCCAAATGAGATCTTAGAACAGGACGCTGAGACGTGGTGGCAAGATACGAAACAAGCGATCCAGTTTCTCTACGATGAGGGATTTTCTGACATCGCCGTATTAGGATTATCGATGGGCGGGATTTTTGCAGTCCGAGCATTATCAGAATTTCCGATGATAGGAGGCGGATTTTTTTGTTCGCCAATTTCTCCAGTAGAAAATCATGTGCCGGAGAATTTTGAGAATTATGTACGCCAGGTCTTGAAAATTGCCGGTGAATCGGAGTCGAGGATCGAACAACAAGTCGAAAGCTTTCGGCCACGAGTACAGCAACAATTAACAGATATTCAAGAACAAGCAGCAATAACAGAAAGTAAGTTATCAGATATCCAAAAACCAGTATTCATGGCTCAAGCGGGTCAAGATGAAATGATTGATCCTTATGGTGTCTACGAGACAGCAAAAAAACTTGCGCATACTGACATTTCCTTACACTGGTATCCAGAAAGTAAGCATGTGATCACAGTAGGAATAGCAAGAAAAGTGTTTGAAAAGGATGTATTGGATTTTCTAGAGAACTTACCTTGGAATGAGGAATAATAATGACAAAAGAAACATTAAAAGAAAAAATCATTTTCTTTATTGAAAGCAGTCGTAAGAAAAGTTTTTCGATGGAAGAAATCGCTGAAGGTCTTGGCTTTCAAAAAAGCGAAGATTTTAAATTACTAGTGCAAACTATCGCACAGATGGAAAGAGAACAAAGTATCGTATTTACCAAAAAAGGAAAAATCAAACTGCCACTTCAACCCATTTTGATTGAAGGAACGTTCCGCGCAAATGAGCGAGGATTTGGGTTTGTCACAATCGATCCTGAAGAAGATGATGTGTATATCCCCAAAGAAGCGACTGGCTATGCGATGGACGGGGATACTGTTGCAATCGATATCGTCAAAACGGCGGATGCCTTTTCGGATCGTGGAGCCGAAGGAAAGGTCGTTGAGATTCGTCAACGCGCAACCACACAAATTGCCGGAGAGTTCATCGCCTATACAGAAGATGAAATGGCAGAAACGGATCTTTATGGAGTAGTCATTCCAAAAGATAAAAAAATGAATCAATTCAAAGTGTACGCCGCAGCAGAAGGCGTTCGTCCAGTAGACGGAAGTATCGTGCTGATCGAATTGACCCATTATCCAGAAAAAAGCTATGCAACGAGTTTAGAAGGAATCATCAAACAAGTCATTGGTCATAAGAATGATCCTGGCATGGATATTTTATCGATTGTCGTAGCCAATGGGATACCGACCAAGTTTCCGGATGATGTATTAAGCGAAGCAGATGCTGTACCGGATAGTATCAGCGACAAAGATTTGATTGGTCGCAGGGATCTACGTGACCAGTTGATCGTGACGATCGATGGCGAAGATGCCAAAGATTTAGATGATGCAGTCACAGTTAGAAAGTTAGATAATGGAAATTACTTTTTAGGCGTCCACATTGCCGATGTTTCATACTATGTGACAGAAGGTAGCCAATTAGATCGTGAAGCCTATGAGCGGGGAACAAGTGTGTATTTGACTGATCGTGTGATTCCGATGATCCCGCAACGTTTATCAAATGGGATTTGTTCGTTGAATCCTAAAGTTCCTCGGTTAACAATGAGTTGTGAAATGGAGATCGACCCAACAGGGAAAATCATTTCTCATGAGATTTTTCCAAGTGTGATCCAAACAACAGAGCGAATGACTTACACAGCAGTCAATCAGATCTTAGAAGAGCAAGATGAAGAAACTATGGCTCGCTATGACTCATTGGTTCCTATGTTTCAAGCGATGGGTGAGTTGCATGAGATCTTAGAGACGATGCGTATTCGTCGTGGTGCAATCTCTTTTGAAGATCGTGAAGCCAAAATCATGGTTGATCCAGACGGTCACCCTCAAGATATCCTCTTGCGGAGTCGTGGTATAGGAGAACGTTTGATCGAATCCTTTATGTTGGCAGCCAATGAAACGGTGGCAGAACATTATTCACGTGCGAATTTCCCTTTTATTTATCGTATCCATGAGCAACCAAAAGAAGAGAAAATGCAACGCTTCTTTGATTTTGCATCTGCTTTAGGGATTTTAGTCAAAGGAACGAAGGGCACGATCACACCTAAGGACTTACAAAAAGTGATCGAAGATGTTGAAGAAAAACCGGAGTCAGCAGTGATCAATACCATGTTGTTAAGAAGTATGCAACAAGCGCGTTATTCTGAGGATAATTTTGGCCATTACGGATTAGCAGCAGAGTACTATACACATTTCACGTCACCGATCCGTCGTTATCCAGACTTGATCGTGCATCGTTTGATTCGTTCATATGGTCAAGATCCAAGTGAAAGCAATCAGACGCATTGGGAAAATGCACTGCCTGATATTGCCGATCATAGCTCGAAAATGGAGCGACGTGCAGTTGAAACAGAACGTGAAGTGGACTCAATGAAGAAAGCCGAGTTTATGATGGATAAAGTGGGAGAAGAATTTGATGGGATCATCAGCTCTGTGGTGAAATTCGGGTTATTCATCGAACTGCCAAATACAGTAGAAGGTTTGATCCATGTCAATGAATTGAAACAAGATTACTTCCACTACATTGAAAACCATCTAGCGCTCGTTGGTGAGCGGACAGGATTAACATTCAAGATCGGACAAAAAGTACGAGTGAAAGTAGTCAAGGCTGATCCTACTGAGCGAGCAGTTGATTTCGAATTAGTCTCCGCAGAGGAATTGGCACCGCTGGAAGCGCCAAAAGGAAGAAGAAAAGAAGCAAATAGAGGTTCTTCAAAACATTCAAATGGACGGCAAACGGACAAGAAAAAACGTCCGAAAAAAGCCGATAGTAAATATGGTCCAAAAAAAGAAAATGGGAAAAAAGGGAAAAAACCTTTTTACAAAGGCGTCACCAAGAAGAAAAAGAAAAAATAAATAAAAAATGGAAATGAATTGGGGGAATGTCCAATGCCAAAAGGCGAGGGAAAACTGATTGCGCAAAATAAAAAAGCTCGCCATGATTATTCGATCATCGACACAATGGAAGCAGGAATGGTTTTACAAGGTACAGAGATCAAATCTATTCGCAATAGTCGTATCAACTTAAAAGATGGATTTGTTCGTGTGAGAAACGGCGAAGCTTTTTTGCATAATGTCCATGTCAGCCCTTATGAACAAGGGAATATCTTTAATCATGATCCACTAAGAACTAGAAAGTTGTTATTGCATAAAAAGCAAATTGCGCGTTTATTGAATGAAACAAAAAATACCGGAATCACGATTGTTCCTTTGAAAGTCTATATCCGAAATGGCTATGCGAAAGTCTTGATCGGATTGGCCAAAGGGAAAAAATCGTATGATAAGCGAGAAGATCTGAAGCGAAAAGATGTGGATCGACAAATTGATCGTACATTAAAAAATTTCTCTAGATAATTTCATTATCCTTTTTCGCATATTCGGTGCTTTTAGATTTACTTAATGATAAAATTTGTTAGCATTTAATCTGATGAAACATGATTATCACAGGTTTTTTCTGAGTTTCCAGGCATCATATCATCCATGTTTTTGCTGATTTTTAGACTGAAATAAAAAAGTGTCTAATTTTCATGAAAATCCTTTGAAATTTCTATTTCGTGGTGGTATGATACCGTTTGGTTAGAAACCGATAAAGAAAAACCAGATACACACATGAAATTGATTTTATGTGAAATTCGGGGAAAAGAGGTGAAATGGATTGGATGAACGCTCGCTAACGTTCCACATTGGACCGGTTTGGTTTGATGGGACTGTTTGTTTGATGGTGTTGTTAACTTGTTTGAACGTTTTCTTTTTAGTTTACTTCTTTACAAGAAATCTAAAGATGAAGCCAACTGGAAAGCAAAATGCACTTGAATGGGTCATTGATTTTACACGAGGGATCGTTACAGATAATGTGCCTAGAAAAGAATTGAATAATTTTCATTTATTGGCATTTACCTTGTTTCTCTTCGTTTTTGTTGCGAACAATATCGGTTTAGTTACAAAAATCGTCTTACCTAGCGAAACGACACTTTGGAAAAGTCCGACAGCAGACCCGTTTGTAACTTTAACATTGGCATTTATTATGATCACACTTACTCATCTATTCGGGGTGAAGAAGCTCGGTTTCAAAGGTTACTTTGTCAACTCGTTCCTAAAACCTTATAGTTTTATGTTTCCAATGAAGGTGATCGAAGAGTTCACAAACTTGTTAACACTTGCTTTACGTCTTTATGGGAATATTTATGCGGGAGAAGTATTGCTAACTTTAATCGCAAAAATGATGACAAGTTTAGGCTGGTTCTCATTGCCTTTAGCAATTCCGTTAGAGATGGTTTGGATCGCGTTCTCATTATTTATCGGAAGCATCCAAGCATTTGTCTTTGTCACTTTATCAATGGTATATATGAGTCACAAAATCGAAGTAGAAGAGTAAAACAACTAGATTTAATTACTATTTAAACTATTTTAGGAGGAAGTAAATTATGAATTATATCGCAGCAGCAATCGCAATCTTAGGGGCAGCTATCGGAGCTGGTTACGGTAATGGTCAAGTAATTTCTAAAACAATCGAATCAATGGCACGCCAACCTGAAATGTCAGGTCAATTACGTACAACGATGTTTATTGGGGTAGCCTTAGTCGAAGCCGTTCCTATTCTAGGTGTTGTTATCGCCTTGATCCTAGTTTTTGGTGTGTAATAAAAATGCTCAGGTTGCGCGATAGTCAAAAAAGCTATCTATTATTTTATTAAATACGCAATCTAAGAAAACTGGATTCTCAGAGAAAGGAAGGCTAACCTATGCTGAATCAATTGGCAATTGCAGAAGTTGGCAATCCGATGTTAGGTAATATCATCGTTGTCAGCGGCTCATTTTTGATATTAATGGTCCTATTAAAACACTTTGCGTGGGGACCGATCAGCGATATTTTGAAAAAACGTGAAGATAAGATCGCCAATGATTTAGATTCTGCAGAACAATCTCGCATCAAATCAGCAAAATTAGAACAAGAACGTGAGCAACAATTGTTGGCTTCTCGCTCTGATGCTGCGGATATCATCAAACATGCGAAAGAAAGTGGAGAATTAAGCCGCCAAAATATTTTGAAGGAGACGCAAGAAGAAGTTGCTCGTCTAAAAAATAAAGCGCAAGCGGATATCACGATGGAACGTGATACGGCATTGAACTCAGTGAAAGACGATGTAGCTGAACTTTCTCTTCAAATCGCGGAAAAAATCTTGAATAAAGAATTATCTCCAGAAATGCACGAATCTTTAATCAATCAATATATCGAAGGTCTAGGTTCGTCAAATGAAACTAGATAAATATACAGTAGGTAGACGTTACGGAAAAGCATTATTTGAACTGGCGATCGATTCAAATAATACAGAAGAAATTTACCAAGAACTTCTTAGTCTACGTAAAATCTATGCGGATGTTCCTGAATTAGGGAGTATCCTTAGTGATGTTCGGTTGGAACCGCATGAAAAGCGATTGATCATGGACAAATTAGTCAGTGGTTATCAAGGAATCGTAAAAAACTTTTTAGAAGTCGTGTTCATGTACAATCGGATGAACGATCTACCTTTGATGATCGACGAATATGAACATCGTTACAATGAAAATAATGGTTTGTTACTAGGAAGTGTGACTACAGCAGTCCCACTTTCAGCGGAACAATTGACTAGACTTGAAGAAAATGTCGCTAAAACAATGAACTATCAAACGGTCGAATTGAAGCAACAAGTTGATTCTACGATCATTGGTGGGGCAATTGTAGAAGCAGATCATCAAGTGATCGACGGAAGCATTCGGACGCAGTTGGAAAAATTGCGTAATCAATTAAATAGATAGTACAAAGAGGTAGGTGAATCGAATGGCTATCAAAGCAGAAGAAATTAGTGCCTTGATTAAAGAACAAATTGAACATTATGAAAACGTGCTTTCAGTCGAAGAAATCGGTACAGTCACTTATGTTGGTGACGGAATCGCACGTGCGCATGGACTTGAAAATGCCATGAGTGGTGAACTACTTGAATTTTCGAACGGTTCATATGGTATGGCACAAAACTTGGAATCAAATGATGTCGGAATCATTATCTTAGGAGATTTTGAATCCATTCGTGAAGGGGATAAAGTAAAACGCACAGGAAAGATCATGGAAGTACCTGTAGGGGACGCAATGATCGGACGTGTCGTCAATCCATTAGGACAACCCATTGACGGGCTAGGAGAAATCGTGACGGACAAAACACGTCCAGTTGAAGCGATGGCACCTGGTGTTATGCAACGTAAATCAGTCAACGAACCAATGCAAACAGGGTTGAAAGCGATCGATGCGTTAGTACCGATCGGACGTGGACAACGTGAATTAGTTATCGGTGACCGTAAAACAGGGAAAACATCGATTGCAATCGATACGATCATCAACCAAAAAGGTCAAGATATGATTTGTATCTATGTAGCCATTGGACAAAAAGATTCAACGGTACGTACACAAGTAGAAACATTGAAAAAATATGGCGCAATGGATTATACGATCGTAGTCAATGCGGGAGCTTCTCAACCTGCACCATTGCTATACATCGCACCTTATGCTGGAACAGCTATGGGTGAAGAATTCATGTATAACGGCAAACATGTATTGATCATTTTTGATGATCTATCTAAACAAGCTGTTGCCTATCGTGAGCTTTCTTTATTACTTCGTCGCCCACCAGGCCGCGAAGCCTATCCAGGGGATGTTTTCTACTTGCACTCACGTTTATTAGAACGTGCAGCAAAATTAAGTGATGATCTAGGTGGAGGGTCAATGACTGCTTTACCATTTGTTGAAACACAAGCTGGGGATATCTCTGCTTATATTCCAACAAACGTCATTTCGATCACTGATGGACAAATCTTCTTAGAAAGTGATTTGTTCTATGCGGGAACTCGTCCAGCCGTAGATGCAGGGTTATCAGTTTCTCGTGTTGGTGGTTCAGCACAGATCAAAGCAATGAAAAAAGTTGCCGGAACATTGCGTCTAGACTTAGCAAGTTACCGTGAGTTAGAAGCATTTACCCAATTTGGTTCTGATTTAGATGCGGCGACACAAGCGAAATTGAATCGTGGTCGTCGTACAGTAGAAATCTTGAAGCAAAAATTACATGCACCTCTTGCAGTGGAAAAACAAGTAGTCATCTTATATGCATTGACACACGGTTACTTAGACAGTATCCCTGTAGATAGCATCTTAGATTTTGAACATGAGTTATTTGAATATCTTGAGACAAATCATGCAGATCTCTTTGAAACGATCCGTACAACGAAAGATCTTCCTGAAGAAGAAGCGTTGAACCAAGCAATTCAAGAGTACAAAGATATCTTTATGGCAACAAAAGGAAATAATTCTTCAACAGAAGACAAATTGAAATCCATTCAAAATGCATAGTGAGGTGAGATGAATGGGCGCTTCATTAAATGAAATCAAGACACGAATCGCGTCAACGAAAAAAACGAGCCAAATCACTCGTGCCATGCAAATGGTCTCAGCCTCTAAATTGACAAAATCTGAAGCTTCTTCACAGAAGTTCCAGATTTATGCCAATAAGGTGAGAGAAATCGTTACGCATCTAACAGCAACACAATTAACTGACATTGCTTCGGCTAATCCAAGAGGGGATGTCAATTATAATAGTATGCTGATCAGTCGACCAGTTAAAAAAACCGGTTATATCGTGATCACAGCTGATGGTGGGTTAGTCGGTGGCTACAATAGTTCCATATTGAAACAGACCATGTCCATCTTGGAAGAAGACCATCAATCACCAGATGAATATGTCATGATCGCCATTGGTGGTACCGGAGCGGATTTCTTTAAAGCTCGTGACATCAACTTAGCGTATGAACTGCGCAATTTGTCTGATCAACCTAGCTTTGATGAAGTTCGTAAAATCGTGAACATGGCAACGACCATGTATCAAAATGAAGTATTTGACGAATTGTATGTATGTTATAACCATCATATCAATTCATTGACTAGTCAATTTCGTGTAGAAAAAATGTTACCTATTTCAGATTTAGATCCGGGAGAAGCGAAAAGCTTTGAGCAAGAATATATTTTTGAACCTTCAAAAGAAGAAATCTTGACTCAACTGTTGCCGCAATATGCCGAAAGTTTGATTTATGGTGCGATCGTCGATGCGAAAACGGCAGAACATGCCGCGGGAATGACTGCAATGAAAACCGCAACAGATAATGCTGCGAACATCATCGATGATCTGACGGTTTCTTATAACCGTGCAAGACAAGGGGCGATCACCCAAGAAATTACCGAAATTGTTGCCGGAGCATCGGCACTAGAATAGCAAGGAGATTGGAGGAAAAAAGATGAGTTCAGGCAAGATTGTTCAAGTAATCGGTCCCGTTGTCGACGTGGAATTTTCTTTAGACCAATCCTTACCAGATATCAACAACGCATTAGTTGTTTATAAAAATGATGAGCAAAAATCAAAAGTTGTTCTTGAAGCAGCATTAGAATTAGGTGACGGTGTGATCCGTACGATCGCAATGGAATCGACGGATGGACTACAACGTGGAATGGAAGTCATCGACACAAGCAAAGCGATCTCTGTACCAGTTGGAACAGAAACATTAGGTCGTGTGTTCAACGTGTTAGGTGAAACAATCGATTTGGAAGCACCATTTCCAGAGGATGCCCAAAGAAGCGAGATCCACAAGAAAGCACCAAATTTTGATGAATTAAGCACAAGTACAGAGATTCTTGAAACTGGGATCAAAGTCATTGACTTATTAGCACCTTATTTAAAAGGTGGGAAAGTTGGATTGTTTGGGGGTGCCGGTGTTGGTAAAACCGTACTGATCCAAGAATTGATCCATAATATCGCCCAAGAACATGGGGGAATCTCAGTGTTTACCGGTGTAGGGGAACGTACCCGTGAAGGAAACGATCTGTATTACGAAATGAAAGATTCAGGCGTAATCGAAAAAACAGCGATGGTGTTTGGACAAATGAATGAGCCACCAGGTGCTCGTATGCGTGTCGCACTAACTGGATTGACGATTGCGGAATATTTCCGTGATGTCGAAGGACAAGACGTGCTCTTATTTATTGATAATATTTTCCGTTTCACCCAAGCAGGTTCAGAAGTATCTGCCTTACTAGGACGTATGCCATCAGCGGTTGGTTATCAACCAACCTTAGCGACTGAAATGGGACAACTCCAAGAACGGATCACTTCAACGAAAAAAGGTTCGATCACTTCGATCCAAGCAATCTACGTGCCAGCGGATGACTATACTGACCCAGCGCCAGCAACGACATTTGCCCATTTAGATGCAACGACAAACTTGGAACGTAAATTGACCGAACAAGGGATCTATCCAGCCGTTGACCCACTTGCTTCTTCATCAAGTGCGTTATCTCCTGAAATCGTAGGAGAAGAACACTACAAAGTAGCGACTGAAGTACAACACGTATTACAACGTTACCGTGAATTGCAAGACATCATCGCTATTTTAGGGATGGATGAATTATCAGATCAAGAAAAAATATTGGTTTCACGCGCTCGTCGAATCCAATTCTTCTTATCACAAAACTTCAATGTAGCTGAACAATTCACAGGTCTTCCAGGTTCTTACGTACCAGTTGAAGAAACTGTCAAAGGCTTCCGTGAGATTCTTGAAGGTAAATACGACGACCTTCCTGAAGAAGCATTCCGCAGTGTCGGCCGAATCGAAGACGTTGTCGAAAAAGCGAAAAAACTAGGCTACTAGAAAGGGGTGCCCCATGGATCAATATTTAACTGTAAATGTGGTTACTCCCGATGGTTTAGTTTATGATCACCATGCGGCAATCGTTGTTGCACGAACTACTGCTGGCGAACTTGGTATTTTACCACAGCATGCACCCATCATCGTGCCTTTAACAATCGATGAAGTTCGTGTGAAGCGGACAGATTCAGATACACACGTTGACTGGATCGCTGTGAACGGCGGCATCATGGAAGTTCGCGATAACTTAGTTTCAATTGTCGCAGATAGTGCGGAACGTGAACGAGATATCGACGTCACTCGAGCAGAACGTGCAAAACAACGTGCTGAACGCCAAATCGAAGAAGCCAAACAAAAAGAAGATAAGAATGAACTGAAACGGGCAACTGTTGCGTTACACCGAGCAGTGAACCGTATCAATGTATCAAAACATAAGTGATTACTATAATTAACAAGTAATTGAATTATGGAGGGAGAACCACTCCCAAAAGAAGAGATCAGGACAAACACTTATGGGTGCTAATGCAGCCACGTGTGTTTCCTGATCTCTTTTTTTTATAAACGGTCAACAGTGATGATACGGTAGGTCATCGAATAAACGGTGTTCCAGAAGCAACAATTCAGTGCTGATCGCTTCTGTCACAACCTCTGTCAGAATAACCAAGTGAAGCTAAAATGAGATTCTTCAACTAAGCGTACCCTTTAACGTATACGGTCACAGATTTAGTATACTATGTTAAAACGTTTGAGATTTTTTCCGTTAACGAAGCGTCTCTTCATTAATATTCATTCGATGTCAGAATAAAAATTATTTTTTTAGTGGAAAGAAATGATATTTTTCATCCATTTTTCAGAGTTTGTCAAGAAAATTACAGAGATTTATCATTTTTACAACCAATAATTTCTACTTTTATAAAATTTATGGTATCATCAGTGTGTTAGTTATCAAAAACATTTGTTAGAAAGGGCGTAATGATGCAAGTATATGGTATTGATGCAATCATTCGGATCGTTAGTCATTTGGCATTTATTTACTTAGCCTTTTGGTCTTTGCGTTCTTTACGCGTTGACGCTTTTTTTCGTTCAATGCATACGACACAAATTAGAATGGCAATTGTCCTTTTTTCAATTTTTTTAGGGTATACAGCGAGCAGTTTTTTCTTAGAGATCATTGCGCTATGTCGAAATCTTTTCGTCAGCCTATAATTTTAAAAAAAGGTACTATTTTAAAACAAGAAGTGATATAATAAAAAAGATTTTGAGCGAATCTATACTCAACGGATTTTTTTGGGGGGAACAACATGGAAGAGATCATCGTAAAAGGTGGCAATCAATTAAAAGGAACAGTAAAGATCGAAGGAGCAAAGAATGCGGTATTGCCGATTTTAGCCGCAAGTTTATTGGCTGAAGAAGGAACAACCGTTTTAGATAATGTGCCAATTCTTTCTGACGTGTTCACTATGAATCAAGTGATCCGTCATTTGAACGTAGATGTAGCGTTTGATGAAGAGAATAATCGTGTGACACTTGATGCATCGAGAGAATTAGAAATTGAAGCACCTTATGAATACGTAAGCCAAATGCGTGCGTCAATCGTTGTGATGGGACCATTATTGGCTAGAAATGGTCATGCAAAAGTTGCAATGCCTGGTGGATGTGCGATTGGAAAACGTCCGATCGATTTACACCTAAAAGGTTTTCAAGCCTTGGGTGCAAAAATCATTCAAAAGAATGGTTATATCGAAGCAATCGCCGATCAACTGATCGGAAATACGATCTATTTAGATTTTCCAAGTGTTGGTGCGACACAAAACATCATGATGGCTGCTGTCAAAGCAAAAGGCACGACGATCATTGAAAACGTCGCACGTGAACCTGAAATCGTTGATTTAGCGAATATCTTAAATAAAATGGGTGCGAATGTTTATGGCGCTGGTACAGAAACGATGCGTATCGAAGGCGTTGATCATTTGCATGCAGTCAACCATTCAATCGTCCAAGACCGTATCGAAGCCGGTACTTTCATGGTAGCAGCAGCGATGACTGAAGGCAATCTATTGATCGCTGATGCGATTTCTGAGCATAATCGTCCATTGATCTCTAAATTGATCGAAATGGGTGCAACGATCACTGAAGAAGACGGTGGCGTTCGTGTCATCGGACCAAAACATATTTTACCAACAGATGTAAAAACGATGCCACATCCTGGTTTCCCAACGGATATGCAAGCACAAATGACTGCTATCCAGTTGGTTGCAGAAGGTACAAGTGTTGTGACTGAAACAGTCTTTGAGAACCGTTTCCAACATCTTGAAGAAATGCGCAGAATGAATGCACATGTAAAAATCGATGGCAACATTGCAATCATGGATGGTAATCACGAATTACAAGGTGCTGAAGTCTATGCAACAGATCTAAGAGCAGCAGCAGCGCTCGTATTAGCTGGTTTGAAAGCAAATGGAATCACACGCGTTCGTAACCTAAAATATTTAGATCGTGGCTATTATAATTTCCATATTAAATTGCAACAATTAGGTGCAGATGTGGAACGTGTAAATGTAGAAGAAACACCAGTCGAAAAAACACCACAAACAATCGCTTAAGGATGTGACGAGAGATGACGAGTCCACGCTATATTTTGATAAGTTTGGTAAAAATTTTAGCTGTCATTTTACTTGTACTCCTATTATTCATCATTGGAACAATGATCGGATATGGTTTGATTGGCGGTGGAAGTCCATTCAAGGTCTTTCAACCGAGCTTATGGTTGCATATCTTCGATTTCTTTAGTTAAGTGTGTACACTAGGTAACAGATAAGAGAAGAAGAGGTTGTGGCAAAAGCGTACAGCTCCGAGAAATAAGCGCCAAAATCCGAAAATAGCTTTTCATATTTTTGGGTTTTGGCGCTTATTTCTGTAGGAGTTGCTTTTAGAACACCGTTTATCCGGTTATAGGGGATGGTAAGTGGATGTATGACCAATCCTTTTTTTATATGGAGATGAAAACATGAAAAAATTTTTGATTTATTTAGTTCGCGGATACCAGCGATTTATTTCACCTGCGTTCCCACCAAGTTGTCGGTATTATCCAACTTGTTCCAATTACATGATCCAAGCCATCCAAGTACATGGTGCGCTCAAAGGAACCCTAATGGGAACAGCACGCATCTTTCGTTGCCATCCATTTGTGAAAGGCGGTATCGATTATGTGCCTCGTCACTTTCGTTTGACGCGTAATAAAGAAGATCAATCGATGCCAGACTATAAAAAATACAAAAAATAGAGTCATTGATTTTTATCAGATAGGAGAAAGCGATGTTTCAACAATTGAACAAAAGTGACTTACCATGGGCGTTATTATTAGAAGCCGATCCTGATAAAGACAAAGTGATCGCTTATGTGACCAATGGCGATGGGTTTATCTGGAAAGAGCATGATGAAGTGATCGGTGTGCTTGTTTATGTAATCAGAGAAACGGAATGTGAGATCATGAATGTTTCTGTTGCTGCTGCACATCAAGGAAGAGGAATCGGTGGCAAGCTGATTGATCATGCACTTGAAGAGTTGAGCAAAGAATGCAAACAACCAACAAAAATATTGATCCGTACAGGAAGTATTACGAATCCAGCGTTACATCTTTATCAGAAAAAAGGCTTTAAAGAAGTATCGAGAGAAAAGGATTACTTTATCAATAATTACGCAGAACCAATCTATGAAGAGGGGATACTTCTTAGAGATCAAGTAACCTTAGCCAAAGAATTATAGGATGGAACGAAAGCGTTTTATAATAAAAATATTGTTGAAAAACTATTGAGGAGGAACAAATAATTATGGGGATTTTAGCATTCGATTTTGGCGGTTCAGCTGTCAAATATGGTTATTGGGAACTAGAAACACTAACACATAAAGGTCAGTTCACAACACCAGCTACATGGATAGAAATGAAAGCGCAATTATCATCGGTATTCCAACAATTATCACAAGAAGTAGCAATCAATGGGGTTGCTTTTAGTGCACCAGGTGTTGTGAATAGCCAACGACAAGTGATTGAAGGCATCAGCGCGATTCCTTATATCCATGGGTTTGATATTTATACTGAATTAGAGGAATTGTTTGGTCTGCCAGTCGCTATGGAAAATGATGCGAATTGCGCGGGAATGGCTGAGTTTTATGAAGGTGCTGCTCGTGGCTATCAAAATGTTGCTTTTGTAGTGATTGGTACAGGCGTGGGTGGTGCGATGTTCACTAATGGTGAATTGAATAAAGGCGCTCATCTTTATGGCGGAGAATTTGGCTTGATGTTTCTTAATGGGGAGCATACATTTAGTACATTAGGAACGGCAGTCCAAATGGCGTGGCGATACTGTGAACGCAAAGGATTAGATAAAAATACCTTTAGTGGAAAAGAAGTCTTTGAATTAGCAGAAAATGGCGATCCTCTCGCACAAGAAGAAGTTGAATCTTTTTATGATTATTTAACAAAAGGGTTATTTAGTATTCAATTTTCATTTGATCCAGAAGTGATCGTATTGGGTGGTGGAATTTCTGCAAAAGTGGGATTACTGACAGAAATCAATCAACGGATGAAAAAATTGACGAGTCATTTTGGGTTGAATGATTTTGATCCATTGATCACCTTGTGTGAGTATCGCAATGATGCGAACCTGATAGGGGCAGCCGCAAATTACCTAGCGCAACAAGAAGCAGGAAAATAAATTATCAAATAGAAGACACACAGTGAATGTTTTCTGCCGTTAAATGTGATAAACTATTGAGGAGGTGGGAAATAATGTCAAAAAAGAATAAAGATATTGAAGTGCGTACCGAAGAGATCAAAAAAACGATCAAAGGGAACACATATGATGTAACGCAGTTATTTATTGGTAAAAAAATGATCGGTGAAATTTTAGCGTATGGACCAAAAGAATTTGAGATTTTCTTGGGAGAAGAAGACTTTGGCAAAGAAAAAAGTCTTGAAAATGCGATAGAAACAGTGATTCGTCATTGGAATTTACACGAATAAAAAAATATCAAAAAAATTTTCAATAAAGGGTTGCAATCACTTGGAAAATTAGGTATTATAACTAAGTCAGGTTGATACAAACCTTTCGGAGGAGTAGCGAAGTGGCTAAACGCGACGGACTGTAAATCCGTTCCTTAGGGTTCAGTGGTTCGAATCCACTCTCCTCCATTTCATTGGGGTATAGCCAAGCGGTAAGGCAAGGGACTTTGACTCCCTCATGCGTTGGTTCGAATCCAGCTACCCCAGTTCCTAGAGTGATCAGTTGAAGATCACTCTTTTTTTTGTGTAAAACACCTTGTTTCTTGCTGATTTTGCTATTATAGGCTAGAGTAGATATAAGAAGAAAAAAAGGAGGCGGCACAAATGAAGTGGAAACAAAAAGTAGATGAAACAGCAGAAAAAATTTACGATATGATCAAATCGGAGAAGTACAATGTAGAGATCCATGTACCGAAAAAATCAGAAAAATTTGTCCAAATCAAAGCGAAACGTCCAACGAATCATACTAAAAAATGGTTGTCTAAAAATCGTTAAGAATAACAAAAGCTCTGAAGTTCACATAATCTTGTGTTCTTCAGAGCTTTTGTTATTTTTCAATCTCGATCCCTAAGACGGTCAAGTGACCATTTCCCACTAATTTGATGACTAAAGTAGCTAACTGCTGTGGTGTCATCTCGGTATCACTAGTGACCCACCAATGTAAAGTACCGGTGAAAATGGCAGTTATGTATTCTGTGATAAAGTCAATAGGTACTTCTAGTTCGTTCTCTGTGATTTTTAGACGATCAAAGATAGTGGCATATTTTTCTGATAAGAAAATTTTCAACTTTTTCCTGAAAAACTCGATCGAAGTGCCGTCCAAAGTCGTAATAAATATGGCTTTGTTCTCAGCCACCAATTGGTAAATTTGAGTTAAGGCGCGGTTGACCCGTTTCAGCTTCAATTTATTGCCTTCCATCAAGGGTTCCAAATCTAAGATCGAGGTAAATGTCTGGATAGCGATATGGAATAAATGCTCATAAAGATCTTGTTTATCTTTGAAATGAGCATAAAAAGTCGCACGATTGATCATTGCTTCATCGGCGATTTCTTGGATCGTGATTCGCTCCATACTTTTTGTTTCTAGTAAACGTAAGAACGCTTCAATAATCATTTTGTTGGTACGTTTCACTCGAAGATCGTTTTTCTTCATCATAAAAATCTCCTCACTTTTGGTCGACAAATCGCACACGATTGTTGTTTATCTCACAAACTGACGATTATTGCTTATTGCAATCGCTCTAAATCGTTTTAAAATAGATATATGTAGTATAACAGACGGTTTGTTCAATGTTCAACAAAGCGTTTTTTTAAGAAGGTGGCGAGACGATGAAAATGTACGGAGGTATCGATGTAGGTTCAACGACAGTAAAATTAGTGATTCTTGATAACCATGGCGAAACTCTTTTTGCTAAATACGAACGACATTATGCAGATATCAGAAAAGCAACCATCAACATATTAGAAGAAGCCAAAACAACCTTACAAGATCAGGGGATTGCTTTTGCCATCACTGGTTCTGGCGGTATGGGATTAGCGGAACATCTACAATTACCTTTTATCCAAGAAGTGATTGCATGTACAAAAACGATCGAAGAAAGGATTCCCGAAACAGATGTAGCAATTGAATTAGGGGGAGAAGATGCCAAAATCACTTTTTTTGGTTCTTCTTTAGAACAACGCATGAATGGTAGCTGCGCGGGAGGGACAGGCGCGTTTATTGATCAGATGGCAGCACTATTGAAAACCGATGCAAATGGGTTGAATGAACTAGCCAAAGCGTACCAACAGCTTTATCCAATTGCCTCTCGCTGTGGTGTATTCGCTAAAACGGATGTACAGCCACTGATCAATGAAGGAGCGGCGAAAGCCGATATCGCTGCTAGTATTTTCCAAGCAGTCGTCAACCAAACAATCGCTGGTTTAGCAGCAGGCAGAAAGATCAAAGGAAAGGTCGCCTTTTTAGGGGGCCCACTTTACTTTATGTCTGAATTGCGCCAACGCTTTATTGAAACACTTGGTCTTTCGGCAGAAGAAGTGATTTTTCCAGAAAATCCGCAACTATTCGTGGCATTAGGGGCAGCGTATCACGCAAAAGATTCAGAGGAAAAGATACTCAGTGAACTAATCCTGAAGTTGAAAAACCAAGATCAGGAGATGCTTCATCATTCTCGTTCTTTAGCGCCACTGTTTCAGAACGATCAAGAGTTAGCTGATTTTCGCAGCCGACACGAAAAAGCGAAGGTGAAAGAACGCGCTCTAGCTACCCATCAAGGAGTTGCTTTTCTAGGTATTGATGCTGGTTCGACGACGACGAAAGTCACTTTGATCAATCGATCAGGGGAGCTATTATTCTCTTTTTATGGAAACAATGAAGGACAGCCTTTAGAAACAACCATCAACGTATTGAAAAATATGTATCAGCAAATGCCTAAAGACTGCTTTATCGGTAAAGCGGTAGTGACTGGCTATGGGGAAGCGTTGATCAAGAGTGCATTGAAAATCGATATTGGTGAAGTCGAAACGATGGCGCATTATAAAGCAGCGAATTTTTTTCAACCAGGTGTCGATTTTATTTTAGACATTGGCGGACAAGACATGAAGGCAATGACGATCAAGGACGGCGCATTGTCCTCGATTCAATTGAACGAAGCCTGTTCTTCAGGTTGTGGTTCATTTATCGAAACATTTGCTAAGTCATTAGGTTATGGAATCCAAGATTTTGCGGTTGCTGCTATTTCAGCCAAGAACCCTGTGGACTTAGGTTCCAGATGTACGGTCTTCATGAATTCAAAGGTCAAGCAAGTCCAAAAAGAAGGCGCTTCTGTTGGAGACATCTCGGCTGGTCTATCTTATTCTGTGATCAAAAATGCGATCTACAAAGTGATCAAAATCAGAAAACCAGAAGATCTAGGCAATAAGATCGTGTGCCAAGGTGGAACCTTTTACAACGATGCAGTCTTGCGAGCATTTGAAACAATCAGTGGAAGAGAAGTTGTTCGTCCTTCTATCGCAGGATTGATGGGTGCATATGGGGCTTCTTTGATTGCTTTGGAAGAATATCAAAAAGGGGAAATAAGTGAAGTACTCTCATTCGAAGAATTGTCTCAGTTGACGACAGAAAAAGAATTGACGCACTGTGGGTTGTGTGAGAACAATTGCCTATTGACGGTCACTTTATTTTCTGATGGTCGGAAATTGATTTCTGGTAATCGTTGTGAACGTGGGGCACAGATCAAAATCAAAAAAGCCGATAAGAAAATCAATTTAGTGGCTGAAAAATCTCGGCAATTATTCCGTTACCGTCCATTACGAAAAACAGAAGCTGTCAACGGGGAAATCGGGATTCCAAGAGTATTGAATATGTATGAAAACTTTCCTCTTTGGCAAACTTTCTTTCGTACTTTAGGCTTTAGAGTAGTCTTATCCCCTCGATCGAGTAAGGAAATCTACGAACAAGGGATCGACACGATTTCAAGTGATACCGTCTGTTATCCAGCGAAGCTGGTGCATGGCCATATCCAGTCACTGATCGATGCTGGTGTTTCCTGCATTTTTTATCCTGGCGTGATCTTTGAGCAGAAAGAGAATAACCAAGCGGACAATCATTTTAATTGTCCCATCGTTCAAAGTTATCCAGATGTCATCAAAAATAATGTCGATGCGATTCGGGAAGGACGGATCGATTACCGTCAGCCGTTTTTGAATCTAGCGAACGAAGCATCAGTGGCAAAGACGTTACACCAAACATTTTCTGACTATGGGTTTTCAGAAGATCAAATAAAAGAAGCTTTACACCAAGGATATGAAGCATTAGCTGATTTTAAAAAAGAGATCCAACAAAAAGGAGAAGAAACCTTAAGGATGCTACATCAGAATAATGAACGTGGCATCGTCCTTGCAGGTCGACCTTACCATCTAGATCCGGAAATCAACCATGGGATTGCAGAATTGATCACACAAGAAGGCTTCCATGTCTTGACAGAAGATAGCATCGCTCATCTAGGAGATGTGGGGCAATTACGAGTAGTGAATCAATGGGTCTATCAATCAAGATTATATGCTGCTGCCCGAGTCGTCGCAAAATCTAAGGAGTTAGAACTAGTTCAATTAAACTCTTTCGGGTGTGGGATCGATGCGGTGACAACTGATCAAGTGGAAGAAATCATGGCGCAATATGGCAAGTTATACACTGTACTAAAAATCGATGAAGGCGCAAATTTAGGTGCTATCAGGATACGCTTGCGCTCATTAAAAGCGGCAGTCAATGCACGAACCAAACAACAATTTCGCCCAACGAAACAATTTCATACACCAGATAAAATCACCTTTACCAAAGAAATGAAGAAAACACATACCTTGTTATTGCCAATGTTGAGTCCTATCCATCAATCTGGTTTAGTTGATGTTGCTTTAAAAGCCTCAGGATATCAAGTTGTTTGTTTGCCAAGAAACAGTGGAAGTGCCATTGATGTCGGGTTAAAGTACGTCAATAATGACGCGTGTTATCCAGCAATCATCTCGATCGGGCAAATAGTCGAGGCATTGGAAAGTGGCACATATGACTTAAATCATACCAGTGTGATGATGACCCAAACGGGAGGTGGATGCCGAGCGACTAATTATATCCCACTGCTTCGAAAGGCGCTTGATGAAGCTGGCTTCCCACAGATACCCGTAGTTTCTGTGTCTTTCGGCAATCAAGGGGTAGAATCTTCTCCTGGTTTTACGTTCACATTGCCATTATTGAAACGTTTAGCGGTTGCTTTTTTATATGGTGATCTTTTTGAACGGGTCATTTACCGTACTCGACCATATGAGATAGAAAAAGGCGCGATTGATGAAATGCACCATCAATGGCTTGAACGAGTGGAACGCAATGTCAAAAATGGTTCTTTGACAAACTTCAACCGAAATATGGCGAAAATCATCCATGATTTTGACACGGTTCCGCTAACGAATCAAAGGAAACCTAAAGTAGGAATTGTTGGAGAGATTCTAGTCAAGTATTCACCTACGGCCAATAATGATATCGTCCGATTATTAGAAGAAGAAGGCGCTGAAGTCGTTGTTCCTGATATCATGGGGTTTATGAATTATTCGATATACAACCAAATCTGGAAATACGAACACTTAGGTCATTCAAAAAAAAGTAAATGGGTCGCACAATTTCTTATCCGCTTGATTGAATATGTTGTAAAGCCAATGGATAAAGCCTTAAGGAAATCACAACGTTTTGATGGAATAACACCAATTCATCAATTAGCAGATGAAGCAAGCCAGATTCTATCAATTGGCAATCAGACCGGTGAAGGCTGGTTTTTAACCGGTGAGATGATTGAATTGTTAGAGAATGATGTCCCTAATATCGTTTGCATGCAACCATTTGGCTGTCTACCAAATCATGTCGTTGGAAAAGGGGTATTCAAAGAGCTGCGTCATCGTTACCCAAAAGCCAACATTACTGCAATCGATTATGATCCAGGTGCTTCCGTAGTCAATCAATTGAATCGCATCCGTTTGATGATGGCAACGGCCATGAAAACATTGAATCCATAATTTGTCGGTTGAGTTTAGCAAGAAAGCCTTTTTGATTTTATCATTTACGAGTAAGAATAGGCATACTTGTTACTTTAAGTACTCATTGAACAAGAGCTAAGATAAAAAAGAATCTTTCTAAAGGTTATTGTGTCAGAGGGTAAGGCAGTGGAATGAACAGCATGGTGGGCTCTTTTTTGTTGAGAATTAGGTATATACCAGTTATAATAAAATAGAAATGAAAGGACGGGTAGATGTTATGTCGAATCAATTACCGGTATATATACAAATTCACGATCAAATCAAAAGTGAAATCGAGCAAGGCGTCTGGAAAATCGGAGATCGTCTTCCTTCAGAAAGAGAATTAGCCATCAAGTTCAATGTTAGTCGAATGACTTTAAGACAAGCGATCCAAAACCTAGCCGACGAAGGAATCCTTGAAAGAAAAATTGGATCAGGTACCTACGTGGCACGAGAAAAGGTCCAAGAAAAAATGTCTGGTGCAACCAGTTTTACCGAAATCATGGAGTCACAAAATCGTGTGCCATCCAGTCGAACGATTTCTTATTTTCTCACGTCACCGAGTTCGAGTGAAATGGAGAAATTGCAACTAAAAAAAGATGATACCATCTTACGAATGGAACGTATTCGTTTTGCTGATGATATCCCTATTTGTTTTGAGATTGCGAGTATTCCGCAAAAAATCATCGACGGATACAGCAAAGCAGAAATTACGGAGTCACTGTATCGAACACTCGAAGAAAAAAGAGGGAACAAGATCGGTGCGGCGAAACAAACAATTTCAGCAGTCTTAGCTTCAGAAAAAATTGCTGAATATTTAGAGGTCAAGCGAGGAGATGCCGTTTTACGTTTAAGACAGATTTCTTACTTTGAAGATGGCACGCCATTTGAATACGTACGTACCCAATATGTCGGCGACCGTTTTGAGTTTTATTTAGAAAGATGATCGTTCATATTGAATAAAAAGACCAGAGAATAGTCATCGGCATAACTGCCTCCTATTCTTTGGTCTTTTCGATATGATCCGGCTTAGTCTCTTGTTTGAATGAGTTGTTCATAATAAGAAACAGCTCCTTCAGTAAATGTCACTTGACCGCTCAAAAGTTCAATGATAGCTTCTTGGAACGCAATGACCTCTTTTTCATTGATCATGCAAACAACGATGACTTTTTCTGTATAGCGGATTTCTTTCACATTCACCTGCTGAAGTGCCAAGAAGTTTTCTATTTTTCCTAGTTGGGGATAGGCAATATGAATCGATAGTTCTTGTTGTAATGTCCCTTCAACAATGCCGATTTCTTGTAATGCGTGGGAAACCGAATGCGCATATGCACGAATCAAGCCACCTGCACCTAACTTGATCCCGCCGAAATAACGAGTCACAACAGCAGCCACATTGATCAGTTCATTTTTTTTGATGACTTCTAACATCGGTACACCGGCAGTTCCACTTGGTTCACCATCATCACTGCTTCGTTGGATCTCATTTTTTTCACCAATCACGAACGCACTGCAATTATGATTGGCTTTCCAATGTTCTTTTTTCGTTTCTTGGATAAATTGTTTTGCTTCTGCTTCTGTTTCTACTCGTTTCAGTGAGCAGATAAAACGTGATTTTTTTATTTCAAGCTCACTTTGACCATTTTCTTTGATCGTGTAATAACGTTCTAACATCTGTTTCACTACTTTCATTGTTTGTTCTCGTCTCTTTTCAAGTATAGAGAATTTTTTTCTGCATGACAATTATGTTAATAGTTGCTTAACGAAGGGAATATGGGATAATAAAGAAAAGTGAGGTGCGTAACATGAAAGAACGAGTCAAAAAGTATGATGCCATCACTCATTATTTAAAGACAAATGGTGGCTCTCAAATCACGCTGACATTTACTCAAATCGATGAGTTGCTTTTTCCAAGTAGTGCCTTGCCCCGTTCTGCACGAGAAAGTACTGATTGGTGGGCGAACGACTATAAACATCCTGAAAAAGGCGCCTATGGCTGGATCAATGCTGGCTATGAAGTGGTGGTCATCAATTTAGAAAAAGAATTTATCGTATTCAATCAATTAGTCAAATCCAGTTGGTTGTTTGACGAATAACTATTTTTCTAGCTGTTGATCCAATCTCTCGATTCAAGTCCAATTTTAGGTCTAGCTACATATATCAGTATGATCTGAGTCCGAAAGTTTCTGTTAAAGAAATGGTCCGCGGATTCAGTTTCATACTTTTTTTGTTTTCCATTGAAATCATCGCGTTCGTTCGTCCGCTGATTAGCTGATTTTCTAATTGGATCAATCCGATTGATTCTGCATGAAGGATTTCTTTTTTTGCGTATCTATTTTGCGAAGGGAGAGAAGTACACATGCACGCGGAAGATTTTTTTGGCAGACGATTATTAACTAGAGAAGTATATGGGAATGAACATTCTTATAAAAAATTGAACTATGAAGTGGTCGATGCAGTCACAGTAAAAAAGAAGCAGCTTTATTGCAATCGTTGCAGTCAAACGACCCCTTTGAAATCAGCAAGGCTCAATGCGTCTACCTACTACTGTCCCCACTGTCTGTTTTTGGGGCGTTGCGATACGCAACAACAGCTCTACTTATTCGAACAACCAAATGGGAAGAAACGTCATGTAAATGACTGTTGGGAAGGTCAGCTGACAACATTACAACAGCAAATTTCGGATGATCTATGTGATCGATCTGGTGAGCATTTGGTTTGGGCAGTTACAGGTTCAGGAAAGACGGAGATGCTTTACGCCAGTATCCGAAAGACCTTAGCTAAAGGTGGGAGAGTTGCTATCGCCTCACCAAGGATCGATGTTTGTCAGGAATTATACCTACGACTAAGGAAGGTCTTCCCAGAAGAAACGATTCGCTTGCTTCATGGAAAATCAGAAGGACCTGATCGCTATGGTTCTTTAGTGATTTGTACGACGCATCAGTTGTATCGTTTTTACCGAGCATTTGCTCTTTTAGTAGTAGATGAAGTGGATGCTTTTCCATTTGTGGGGGATCAAGGGTTAGCTTATGCAGTGGCAACCGCGCTACAAAGAAATGGCCAACTGATATATTTAAGTGCGACACCCGATGACCAGTTATTGAAAAAAAGCCGAACAGCTATGAGTGTTCATCAGTTGGCTTTACGCTTTCATCAGCGATTATTGCCAGAACCGAAACTGCTTTTTTGGGATCAGTGGGCAAATCGCTGTTTGCACCCAAAAAAGAATCAACGATTGTGTCGCTTGATCCAAGAGCTAGTCAAAGAAAACCATGTGCTATTGTTTTGCCCGAGTATCTCTTTAATGGAGCAATTGGAGAAACAATTAAAAAAACAATTGCCTTGTCGTATGACATCCGCCTCTTCAAAAGATGAAGCACGTAGTAGCAAAGTCCAAAATATGAGAGAGCAACACTACGATGTGTTTTTGACCACGATGATCTTAGAGCGTGGGGTGACTTTTGAACGGATCTCAGTCATTGTTTTAGGCGCCGACCATCCGGTATTCAGCAAATCATCACTGGTCCAAATTGCTGGACGTGCCGATCGAAAGGGAGGATTCACGAATAGTCAGGTCTATTTTTTCTATGAAGAAAAGACGCGTGCTATCGTAAAAGCGTGTAAAGAAATCAAACAAATGAATAAAAAAGGAAAAGAGCAACGAGATGAAATGCGTATATTGTAAGAAAATATTTAGCAGAAATATAACAATCGGTGAATTGCTTGGACTGAAAAAAGTAGCGAGATGTTGCCAGGAATGTCAATGCTTATTCCAACGAATACAACAAGAGAGTAGCCATCAGTGCGAAGGCTGCCAAAAAGCATGGACGAAACAGGCGATTGATCAACCTGACTATTGCCGAGATTGCTTGCATTGGCGTACGCGTTATCCTGACTATCGTTTTTGTCATCGTGCGTTCTTCCGCTATGATCAAGCGTTCCGTACTTGGCTCAAACAATATAAATTCATGGGGGATATCCTGTTGGCACACACATTCAGCTTAGAGTTACAAGAATTACGAAAACAATATAAGTCGTTTGTTTTTTGTCCGATCCCATTGTCTACAGAAAGGATCGGCGAAAGGGGATTTAATCAAGTGAGTGAACTATTGAGAGCTGCAGGGCTTCCTTTTCAAGAATTGCTGATCAGAGAAAAACATCATACACCACAAGCCAAGAAAACAAGAGCGCAACGTTTGTCTACATCACAACCATTTGTTTATCAGCCATCTACACTGAAAATCAAAGGGGAAAATATCTTACTGATCGATGATGTTTATACGACTGGCCAGACGATGTTCCATGCAGCGACCTGCCTATTGGCGCAGTCACCCAATAAAGTACAGACGTTCTCACTTGCTAGATAAGCTTTTTGTAGAAACAGCAGTAAAATGACAGCGATTTAGTTTGCAAATGCTTACGAGTTCGATATAATGGAAGTAAGAAGAGGGAAAGAGTGGTCCTTCTCCTTCTTGATTGTGGTAGATGAAAGGGGTAGTTTTTATGTTTAGATATAATGTACGCGGCGAAAATATCGAAGTAACTGAAGCGATTCGTGACTACGTAGAGAAAAAAGTAGGAAAATTAGAACGTTATTTCAGCGATGCTCCCGATGCTACGGCGCATGTGAATTTAAAAGTTTATACTGAAAAAACAGCAAAAGTGGAAGTTACGATTCCATTACCTTATCTCGTATTACGTGCCGAAGAAACTTCACCAGATCTATATGCAAGTATTGATTTGGTTGTTGATAAATTGGAACGTCAAATCCGCAAATTCAAAACAAAAATCAATCGCAAATCTCGTGAAACTGGTTTGAATACAGCAAATGCGGCGGTTATGTTCAATAATGAAGACGAAGAAGAAAATGAGTCTGAATTAGATATCGTGCGTACAAAACGCCTGTCATTGAAACCAATGGACAGTGAAGAAGCTGTTTTACAAATGAATATGTTAGGCCATAACTTTTTCATCTTTGAAGATGCAGAAACGAATGGTACAAGCATTGTTTACCGTCGTAAAGATGGCAAATATGGATTGATCGAAACTGATTGAGAAATAACGAAAGAATAACATGAGAAAAACTTGCAGTGGTCTCTAATGACTACTGCAAGCTTTTTTTTCGGATTGAATAGATAAAAAAGAATATGAAATAATTATGAAGATATCACTTTAATTGTCTTAAGTTATTTCATTTATCCACAACTAATGATAAAATAAGAAACAGAGTCTACATAGTTTGGATATTATATAAAAGGAGATTAAACAACGCATGGCCAATTTTATTCGTTCGATTATCGAAAATGATAAGAAAGAACTAAAACGTTTAGAAAATATTGTAAAAAAAATCGAAGCTCATGCTGATGATATGGCAGCATTAACAGATGAACAATTACAAGCAAAGACAACCGAATTTAAGGAAAGATATAAAAAAGGGGAAACATTAGATCAACTTTTACCAGAAGCTTTCGCAGTCGTTCGTGAAGCAGCAAAACGCGTATTAGGATTGTACCCTTACCCTGTGCAGTTGATGGGGGGGATCGTCCTTCATGATGGAAATATTCCAGAGATGCGTACCGGTGAAGGGAAAACCTTGACTGCTACGATGCCTGTTTATTTAAATGCTTTGACAGGAGAAGGCGTTCACGTAGTTACTGTCAATGAATACTTGTCTACCCGTGACTCCAATGAGATGGGTGAGTTATACAACTTCTTAGGTTTGACAGTTGGTTTGAATATCAATTCAAAATCAGCAGATGAAAAACGTGAAGCCTACAATTGTGATATTACGTATAGTACAAACAACGAGCTAGGGTTTGACTATTTGAGAGACAACATGGTCGTTTATCGTCATCAAATGGTACAACGTCCATTGAACTATGCGATCGTCGATGAAGTCGATTCGATCTTGATCGATGAAGCAAGAACGCCATTGATCATTTCTGGACAAGCAGAAAAGTCAACTGCGTTATATACGCGTGCTGATAACTTTGTCAAACGATTGAAAGAAGAAGAAGATTATAAAATCGATGTTCAATCAAAAACGATCAGCTTGACTGAAGCTGGAATTGAAAAAGCGGAAGAAACTTTCGGTTTAGATAACTTATATGATATCGAAAATTCTGCTTTAACGCATCATATCGATCAATCATTACGCGCAAACTATATCATGATTTTAGATATCGACTATGTGGTCCAAGATGGAAAAGTAATGATCGTTGACCAATTTACTGGTCGTATCATGGATGGACGCCGTTATTCTGATGGCTTACACCAAGCGATTGAAGCCAAAGAAGGCGTGGAGATCGAAGATGAAACAAAAACGATGGCATCGATCACATTCCAAAACTATTTCCGTATGTACAAGAAATTATCTGGTATGACAGGGACAGCGAAGACAGAAGAAGAAGAGTTTAGAGAAATCTACAACATCCAAGTCATTCAAATCCCTACAAATCGTCCGGTCATTCGTGATGATCGTCCAGATTTGTTATATCCGACATTGACAAGCAAATTCAATGCAGTCGTTCAAGATATCAAAGATCGTTACCGCAAAGGACAACCTGTTCTTGTAGGTACTGTCGCTGTTGAAACGTCTGAATTGCTTTCTGATTTATTGAACCGAGAACGCGTCCCTCATGAAGTACTAAATGCCAAAAACCACTTTAAAGAAGCCGAAATCATCATGAATGCTGGTCAAAAAGGAGCAGTTACGATTGCAACGAACATGGCTGGTCGTGGTACGGATATCAAGTTAGGTCTAGGTGTTCGTGAGTTGGGTGGATTAGCCGTTATTGGTACAGAACGTCACGAATCAAGACGTATCGATAACCAGTTACGTGGACGTGCCGGTCGTCAAGGAGATCCAGGGATGTCACAATTCTACTTGTCTCTTGAAGATGACTTGATGAAACGATTCGGTTCAGAACGAATCAAAGCTTTCTTGGAACGCATGAAGATCGGTGAAGAGGATGCAGTGATCCAAAGTAAGATGTTGTCGAAACAAGTTGAATCAGCGCAAAAACGTGTAGAAGGAAACAACTACGACACACGTAAAAACGTTCTTCAATACGATGATGTGATGCGTGAACAACGTGAAGTCATCTATAAACAACGTCAAGACGTGATCATGGAAGAAACAAGTCTATCTGAACCATTGATGAATATGGTCAAACGAACAATCAGTCGAGTAGTGGATGCCCACACGCAACTTGAGAAAGAAAACTGGAATCTTGAAGGAATCGTCGACTTTGCTGGTAGTACACTTGTCCATGAAGACAGTATTTCAATGGCTGATCTAGAAGGCAAGACACCACAACAAATCAAAGATTTCTTAAATGAAAAAGCACAAGAAATCTTTAATACGAAAGCTTCACAATTAAATGGTCCTGAGCAATTGCTTGAGTTTGAAAAAGTCGTGATCTTACGTGTTGTCGATTCAAAATGGACAGACCACATCGATGCAATGGATCAATTACGTCAATCAATCGGACTACGTGCTTACGGACAAAACAATCCGCTTGTCGAATACCAAACAGAAGGCTACAAAATGTTTGAAGACATGATTGGTGCGATCGAATACGAAGTAACACGTATCTTTATGAAAGCTGAGATCCGTCAAAACGTCCAACGTGAACAAGTGTCTCAAGGGCAACCTGTTCAACCAACAGAAGGTGGCGCGAAAGAAAACAGCCGATTGAATGTGAAATCACAGCCTGTCAGTGTAAATAAAGTTGGTCGTAATGACCCATGTCCATGTGGCAGTGGTAAAAAATTCAAAAATTGTCATGGCAAGAATGAGATGTAATCTTTCCTATTGAAAGAAATCGTTCATACCGAGCAATGAGACTTGATCAATTCAGAAAAGGAACTCACTTCATATGAGAGTGCTCGTTCCTTTTCACAAACTAAAATAGATAGGGAATCTTAACGAAACATTTTTTTGTTTTATGACTTCCCTGAGGTCAAGAAGTGCTAAGCCTCAAGAAATAAGGTGGAATCCGCAAAAATTGTTCGTTGAATTTTTGTGGATTCCACCTTATTTCCGAAGAGGTTACTTTTGGGACACACTACCATTAAGATCAGAATGAAAAGGGAAAGGAGCGACCATGTCGCATCTTATTCTTTCTGTTCGTTCAAGATTCTGGTAGACTAAACAATGAAGATTAGACAGAAAGAAGGAAATCGAAATGGAAATTTCTGAAATTCGAAACCTCCTAACCGAAATGCAAGAGAAAGTCACAAGTTTTAGGGGGTCTCTTTGACTTAGATCAGCTGGAAGAAGATATTGCTGAAGCAGAAGCAAAAATGGCTGAACCAGGTTTTTGGGATGATAGTGAAGCTGCACAAAAAGTGATCAATGAAAATAATGCAAACAAAGAAACCTATGATCAGTTCAATGAACTCGCACAAGAGCTAGAAGAACTAGAATTGATGGTGGAAATGTTACAAGAAGAGCCAGATGCGCAAATGCAAGAAGAAGCACAAGAGCGAATCAGTGCTTTAGCTGAAAAAATGACAACTTACGAATTAGCCATGTTACTAGATGGACCTTATGACCGCAATAACGCCATCGTTGAGCTGCATCCAGGTGCAGGGGGAACAGAATCTCAGGATTGGGGAAGTATGTTGTTACGAATGTACACACGTTGGTCAGAACAACACAATTACCAAGTGGAAATGTTAGATTACCAAGCCGGTGATGAAGCTGGTATCAAAAGTGTGACATTATTGATCAAAGGACATAATGCCTATGGTTATTTGAAATCAGAAAAAGGCGTACATCGCCTTGTTCGGATCTCGCCATTTGATTCGGCGAAACGCCGACATACGTCATTTTGTTCAGTCGATGTCATGCCAGAATTAGATGACATGATCGATATCGAGGTCAATCCTGATGATTTGAAGATCGACACTTACCGAGCAAGTGGAGCGGGTGGACAGCATATCAATAAAACAGAGTCTGCTGTACGGATCACGCATTTGCCAACAGGAACAGTCGTTGCCAGTCAGGCACAACGCTCACAATTAAAAAACCGTGAACAAGCGATGGGGATGCTGAAAGCGAAACTTTATCAATTGGAAGTTGAAAAGAAAGAACAAGAAGCAGCAGCACTACGTGGGGAACAAATGGAAATTGGCTGGGGCTCACAAATCCGTTCTTATGTTTTCCATCCTTATTCGATGGTCAAAGATCATCGGACCAATGTAGAAACAGGAAATGTCCAAGCAGTGATGGATGGCGAGTTAGACCCATTCATCGATGGCTATTTAAAAATGCACATGTAGCTTACTCACGATTAATAGTAAATTGAAATAAAATTGTAAGATTTCGAAAGCAAGCTGAAACATTCCCATGCTATAATGACTAAAGACTGAAAAGATATGGAGAGAACGCCATGATTGAAATGAAGGATGTAATGAAGAAGTACTCAAATGGTACCACAGCTATCCGAAATCTCTCGATCGTCATTGACCAAGGAGAGTTTGTCTATGTAGTAGGACCATCTGGTGCTGGTAAATCTACATTCATCAAGTTGATGTACCGAGAAGAAAAAGCAACGAAGGGCACGCTGAACGTTGCTGGCCATGATCTGATAGATATCAAGGATCGTGAAGTACCTTATTTACGTAGAGAAATCGGAGTAGTTTTCCAAGACTATAAATTGTTACCTCGAAAAACAGTATATGAAAATGTCGCGTATGCGATGCAAGTCATCGGCAGAAAACCTCGTGACATAAAAAAACGTGTCATGGAAGTTTTAGATTTAGTCGGCTTGAAACATAAAGTACGTGTTTTCCCAAGTGAATTGTCAGGTGGGGAACAACAACGTGTTTCGATTGCCCGGGCAATTGTGAATACACCAAAAGTATTGATTGCAGATGAACCGACAGGAAACTTAGACCCGGAAAACTCATGGGAAATCATGAAGTTGTTGGATCGAATCAATGCCCAAGGAACGACTGTTGTTATGGCTACACATAATAGTACGATCGTTAATACAATTCGTCACCGCGTAATCGCCATTGAAAATGGCCGGATTATTCGTGACCAAGCGGAAGGGGAATATGGATACGATGATTAGAACCTTTTTCCGCCATTTATTAGAAAGTATCAAAAGTTTAAAACGTAACGGTTGGATGACTGTCGCATCAATCAGTGCAGTAACGATCACATTGACATTAGTTGGAGTATTTATGGCAATCATCATGAATGCGACTAAATTAGCTGAAGACATCGAAGGTAACGTGGATGTTTCTGTGTTCGTTGATATCGGAACGAATGAGAAAGATATGGAAACGCTCGAAAAGGAATTGAATGAGCTTGATCATGTCAATAAAGTTGAATTTTCAAGTAAAGACCAAGAATTAAAGAAAATCCAGGATCAAATGGGTGATTCTTGGAGTTTATTTGAAGGAGACGGTAATCCGTTATACGATGTGTATGTTGTAACAACGACACAACCTTCTTATACAAAAGAAGTTTCTGAAGAAGCTGCGAAGTTAAAAAATGTTTTCCGTTCGGATTATGGTGGTACTTCGTCTGACCGAATCTTTAATATTGCTGCGGCAGTGCGTACATGGGGATTAGCAGCAGCTGCCTTGTTATTGTTTGTCGCGATGTTCTTGATCTCAAATACGATTCGTATCACGATCATTTCACGGCAAAGAGAGATCCAGATCATGCGTTTAGTTGGTGCCAAGAATGGCTATATCCGTTGGCCTTTCTTCCTTGAAGGTGGTTGGATCGGTTTGATCGGAGCCATTATTCCTGTATTGATCCTCACTTTTGGGTATCAGGAAGTATACAGATTGCTCAATCCAACCTTGTTGCGCTCAAATTATTCATTGATACAGCCACAGGATATCGTTTGGAAAATTGACGCATTAATGGCCGGTATTGGTATCATTATTGGTTCATTAGGTTCGATTATTTCAATGAGAAGATTTTTGAAATTTTAAACAAAGATATAAAGCAGACCAGTGGGAGCGATCCTGCTGGTTTTTTTTATAAAATTTTTTTTATACGTAAAATCTATTTTATAGAAAAATATACTTACTCTATCCTGTCTATCTATAGTATTCTAAGAAAGTCGGTTTTTCTGATAGACAAATCAGTGGTTTTTCTTTACTTTAAAAAACAACTTCGCTATCCTAAGGAGGATAGCCGGATAAGAGGTGAGGCAATGGATATTATTTTTGACAATTTTTCGACGATCTTACTACTTACGAATACATTATTATCTTTAGTGATCGTTTTTACCGAAAGAAAAGAAACTGCTCAAACTTGGGCATGGTTACTTGTACTGACTTTTATCCCGATTCTAGGGTTTTTCCTTTACATTTTCTTTGGACGTGGGATTTCAAAAGATAAGATTTTTGATTTGAAGATCCAAGGAAAGATCGGTAAGAACTTAGAAATCGAAGAGGATCGACAGGCATTGATGCGGGGATTATATCCACATCCTCCGACTGGGCAAGTGGATGTCAAACAGTTGATTTATATGTTAACTGTTGGAGAAAGCACACTGTATACCACAAGCAATGACGTTACGCTGTTCACCGATGGAAGAGAAAAATTTGATCGTTTGATCGAGGACATTGAACAGGCAACTGATCATATCCATCTACAATATTATATTTATCGTAGCGATAGCTTAGGGATCGAGGTATGCCAAGCATTGACTTCTGCTGTCCGCAGAGGGGTGCAAGTAAGAGTTTTACTGGATGCATGGGGATCGACGGAAGTTTCAACCAAATTTTTCCATGAGTTAAAAGAAGCTGGTGGAGAAGTTGCTTTCTTTTTTCCGCTTTTTGTTCCTTATCTGAACCCGCGAATCAATTATCGAAATCATCGAAAGATCGTAGTAATCGATGGGAAAATTGGTTATACGGGTGGATTCAATGTGGGAAATGAGTATTTGGGTCTCGTGCAAAAATTTGGTTATTGGCGAGATAATCATTTGCGTATCTATGGTGAAGGAGTCTATGCGTTACAAAATCGCTTCTTGATGGATTGGAATTCTCAACATACAAAAGAAGTAAACTATGCGGCGCGCTTTTTCCCAAGTATTGCATCAACTGGTGAGATTGCCTTACAGGTCGTGACGAGTGGACCTGATTCAGAACATGAACAAATCAAAATGACGTACCTTAAAATGATCTCATTGGCTAAGCGGGAGATTTTGATCCAAACGCCTTATTATATTCCAGATGAATCAATCCATGAAGCGTTGAAATTGGCATTGTTATCCGGTGTAAAGGTCCATTTGCAGATCCCAAATAAACCAGATCATCCATTAGTCTATTGGGCAACGTATTCTTTTGCCGCTGAATTGATCGAATATGGTGCTGTCATTGAAACATATGAGAATGGATTCATCCATGCGAAAACAATGATCATCGATAGCGGGATCGTTTCTGTAGGTTCAGCAAATATCGACGTTCGTTCTTTCCGGTTAGATTTTGAGGTCAATACACTGATCTATGACGAACGGATCGCTACCCAAGTGCGAGGGGCATTTTTTGAAGATTCAAAGGTTTCTGATCGTTTGACAAAAGAACGTTACGAGGCTCGGGGCTGGATGATCAAGCTAAAAGAAGGATTGGCTCGACTTGTTTCGCCACTCTTGTAAAAAACTGAACAAAAAAGGACATGAAATACACTCATAAGAGCAGACTTTCATGTCCTTTTCTATCGGGGCCATTTCTGTAGTTTTATTACAAGAAATGGAGAAAGCGTCTCGCAAGAGCGGGAATTAACTTTTGGGGTATTTCTTGTTTTTTGGGGAAAGCAAGAAATAAGTTAATGCTTGCTTGATACAGAGACACATTTCAATGCCAGTATAGCATAGAAAAATTTATTGAGATAGTATTTTTTTTAATTAAATTAAATTATTTGTTATTTAATAAAATCAATTGATTTTCAAGTAATAGTGAAAATGTTAAAATGGAAATACTTTAGGATTGAAGGAGATTTCTAATGAAAAAATTACGATTAATAATACCAATGATAGCACTATTTATAACAATGTCTGGGTGTTCAAACCTGGTCGACCAAGGAGAATCGATCACAGCGGTGGGATCATCCGCTTTACAACCTTTAGTTGAAACGGTTGCTGAGACATATCAATCAGAAAATCCCGGCAAATTTGTTAATGTACAAGGTGGCGGAAGTGGTACTGGTTTATCGCAAGTCCAATCAGGCGCTGTTGAGATTGGTAATTCCGATTTGTTCGCAGAGGAGAAATCAGGGATCGATGCGTCCGCACTGATCGACCATCGAGTAGCAGTAGTGGGCATCACACCAATTGTCAATAAAGAGGTCGGCATCGAAAACATTTCGATGGAAGATTTGAAAAAAGTATTTACTGGTGAACTGACGAACTGGAAACAACTAGGTGGAAAAGATCAGCCAATCGTGATCTTGAACCGTGCAGCAGGTAGTGGAACGAGAGCTACTTTTGAAAAATGGGTCTTAGACGGTGAAACAGCGATTCGTTCCCAGGAGCAAGATTCTAGTGGAATGGTCCGTCAAATCGTTGCTGATACGCCAGGAGCAATCAGCTATGTCGCATTCTCTTACGTATCAAAAGATGTGGATACACTGAAAATCGACGGAGTTGAGCCAACAGACGAGAATGTCACAACGAATGATTGGACGATTTGGGCATATGAGCATATGTATACGCGAAAAGACACAAGTCAATTAACGAAAGACTTTTTAGCCTATATTTTATCAGATGAAGTGCAAAAAAATATTGTCGGTGATTTAGGCTATATTCCAGTGTCGAGTATGAAAGTTGAACGCGATTGGGAAGGTAATGTGGTGAATTAACCATCTTTACACAAAATTTACAAAGTTAGCAAAAAATTTACATGTTATTAAAATCAAATTGATATTCGCTTAGTAGACTGTATAGGTATGTTAAAGGACCAAGGAGGAATCATCTGTGGAAGATGTAAAAAAAGCACTAGTAACTAAATCCAAGCGCTCGAAAATGGAACAACGTGGAAAGTTTATCAGCTTTTTATGTATTGCATTGATTGTAGTGGTTGTTTTAGCAATATTTTATTTTGTTGCCAGCAAAGGGTTAGCGACCTTTTTTGTTGATAAAATCAATGTTTTTGATTTCTTATTTGGAACAAATTGGAATCCGAGCGCACTCGGACCTGATGGAAAACCAATGGTAGGAGCCCTACCAATGATCGCGGGTTCGTTTATCGTTACTTTTTTATCTGCGATCATTGCAACACCTTTTGCCATCGGAGCAGCTGTGTTCATGACAGAAATCTCTCCGAAAAACGGAACAAAGATTTTACAACCGGTCATTGAACTGCTTGTAGGTATTCCTTCAGTTGTTTATGGTTTTATCGGTCTATCCGTCATCGTTCCATTCATTCGTGGCATTTTTGGCGGAACTGGTTTTGGTATTTTAGCCGGAACATTTGTGTTGTTCGTAATGATCTTACCAACGGTTACGACGATGACAGTCGATGCGTTAAAAGCCGTACCAAGACACTATCGTGAAGCTTCCCTTGCGTTGGGCGCAACGAGATGGCAAACCACATATAAAGTAGTCTTACGTGCAGCAATTCCTGGGATCTTGACAGCTATCGTCTTTGGGATGGCTCGTGCCTTTGGTGAAGCCTTAGCGATCCAAATGGTTATCGGTAATGCGGCATTGATGCCAACAAGCTTTACCACTCCAGCTGCAACGCTGACATCGATCTTGACGATGGGTATCGGTAATACGATCATGGGTACCGTTGAAAACAACGTGTTATGGTCTTTAGCCTTGATCCTACTCTTGATGTCATTATTCTTTAATATCGTTATCCGCTTGATTGGTAAGAAGGGAGAATTGAAATAATGAATGCAAAACGTTCTGATAAAATAGCAACAGGTGTCTTATATGTGATTTCAGGCATCATCGTCCTGATCCTCGCTGCGTTGCTTCTTTATATTTTAGTTCGCGGTATCCCGCATATCTCATGGTCATTCTTGACTGAACCATCAAAAGCGTATCAAGAAGGTGGCGGGATCGGTATCCAATTATTCAACTCCATCTATTTACTGATCATCACGATGATCATCAGTTTTCCGATTTCACTCGGTGCAGGGATCTATTTATCTGAATATGCAGGGAAGAACTGGTTGACAGATGTGATCCGCACATCCATCGAGATTCTTAGCTCATTGCCTTCTGTTGTTGTCGGTTTATTTGGATTCTTGGTTTTCGTTATCCAATTCCAATATGGGTTCTCGATCATTTCAGGTGCGTTGGCATTGACAGTATTCAACTTGCCTTTATTGACTCGTACGGTCGAGGAATCTTTACAAGCTGTCCATTATACCCAACGTGAAGCTGGTTTAGCTCTAGGATTGTCTCGCTGGGAAACAGTGCTTCGTGTCGTCGTTCCAGAAGCGACACCAGGTATTTTGACAGGGGTCATCTTGAGTTCTGGTCGTATTTTCGGTGAGGCCGCAGCGTTGATCTATACCGCTGGTCAAAGTGCGCCAGCCTTAGATTTTACTAACTGGAATCCATTTAGCATTTCAAGCCCGATCGGTATCTTCCGACAAGCTGAAACACTAGCTGTCCACATTTGGAAAATCAATACAGAAGGAACAATGCCCGATGGTGTTTCCGTTTCAGCAGGAGCTTCTGCAGTATTGATCATCGCTGTGTTACTATTCAACTTTGGTGCTCGAGCAATTGGGAAACGTCTGCACCGTAAAATGACTTCAGCTTAAGGAGAAGAAGCAGAATGAAAGAATATAATATGAATGAAACCAACATCATCAAAATGGGCGCTGAAAAAGATATCGCGCTACATACAGATGATTTGCATGTATGGTATGGCGATAACGAAGCCATTAAAGGTGTCAATCTTGAATTTGAAAAGAATAAAATCACTGCATTGATCGGACCATCAGGGTGTGGGAAATCCACTTATCTACGTTCATTGAATCGAATGAACGATGGGATCGCAAACACGAAGATCACTGGAAAGATCATGTATAAAGATGTGGATGTCAATGCACCACAAATCGATGTTTATGAAATGCGTAAACGAATCGGTATGGTGTTCCAACGTCCGAATCCTTTTAGTAAATCGATCTATGACAATATTACGTTTGCCTTGAAACAGCATGGTGAGAAAAACAAACAAAAACTAGATGAGATCGTCGAAACTAGTTTGAAGCAAGCGGCATTATGGGATCAAGTCAAAGATAGTTTGAATAAAAGTGCTTTGGCGTTATCAGGTGGACAACAGCAACGTCTTTGCATCGCTCGCGCAATCGCGATGAAACCAGATATTTTATTGCTTGATGAACCAGCGAGTGCGTTAGACCCGATTTCAACTGGGACTGTCGAAGAAACGTTAGTCAACTTAAAAGAAGATTATACGATTATTATTGTGACTCACAATATGCAACAAGCTGCCCGAATCAGTGATTACACTGCGTTCTTCTATCTTGGAAATGTGATCGAGTATGACAAGACGAATAAGATATTTACTAGACCTAAGATTCAGGCAACTGAAGACTATGTGTCCGGTCATTTTGGTTAAGACGGAGGACTTGCTATGACAAAAGAAATTATTTCATCAAAAGATCTTCATCTGTATTATGGGGAAAAAGAAGCCTTGAAAGGCATTGATCTAAGTTTCAATAAAGGCGAGATCACTGCGATGATCGGACCATCTGGTTGTGGGAAATCTACTTATTTACGTTCATTGAATCGTATGAATGATTTGATCCCTGGTGTAACGATCACTGGTAGTGTCGTATACAAAGGCAATGATATTTACAGTCCTAAAACAGATATCGTTGGACTGCGTAAAGAAATCGGTATGGTGTTCCAACAACCAAATCCTTTTCCATTTTCAATCTATGAAAATGTCATTTATGGGTTGAAAATCAAAGGTGAAAAAGACAAAAAAGTGTTAGACCAAGTAGTAGAAGAAAGCTTGAAAGCAGCATCTGTTTGGGAAGATGTCAAAGATAAATTGCATAAAAGTGCGTTGTCTTTATCAGGGGGACAACAACAGCGAGTGTGTATCGCCCGCGTGCTAGCTGTCAATCCAGAAATTATTTTATTAGATGAGCCTACTAGTGCCTTAGATCCAGTCTCTACTGGTAAAATAGAAAGTATGTTATTAGAGTTAAGAGAACGTTATACGATGATCATCGTGACTCACAATATGTCACAAGCATCACGTATCTCAGACAAAACAGCTTTCTTCTTAGATGGCAATTTGATCGAGTTTAACAATACGAAAAAAATATTTATGAATCCAGATAAAAAAGAAACGGAAGATTATATCTCAGGACGATTTGGATAAGGAGGAAAGAGGATGTTACGAACACAATTTGAAGAAGAATTATTGAACCTTCATAATCAATTTTACGAAATGGGCATGATGGTTAGTAATGCGGTGCATAAATCAGTGCGCTCTTATACAAAACACGACAAAGTTCTTGCAAAAGAAGTAATTGAAAATGACATTATGATCAATGATATGGAAACACGATTAGAGAAAAAAAGTTTTGAAATGATTGCTTTGCAACAACCGGTGACAACTGATCTACGAACGATCATCACAGTCATGAAAGCAAGTTCAGATTTAGAGCGTATGGCCGACCACGCAGTTTCTATCGCTAAATCAACGATTCGTCTTAAGGGAGAAACAAGAATTCCTGAAATCGAAAAAGAAATCTCTGATATGTCTGATTATGTCAAAAAAATGGTAGATAATGTCTTAGTCGCTTACGTTAAAACAGATGAAAAGGACGCACGTACGATTGCAAATATGGATCATCGTGTCAATGAATCCTTCAATCGGATCTACAATGCAACGATCAAAAATATGCAATCAAATCCCGAAACTGTCATCAGTGGAACAGACTATGTCAACGTAGCAAGTTATTTAGAGCGGATCGGTGATTACGTAACAAATATCTGTGAATGGATCGTGTATCTAGCTACAGGTAAAATCACTGAGTTGAACACAAATCATAACGAAGAGACTAATCAAAGATAAAAATCATTCGCTGATTTTTGTCAAATGCTGATCAGTATTTCTGAGAAATAAGCGCCAACTTCCGAAAAGAGAGATATATTTTTGGAAGTTGGCTTTTTTATTAATATAGAAGACAATTATTCGAGATTTGCGATGATTAATTGTTTGTTGTTATCCATTCCATCAATTTTAAGGATCAGGTACATTAGATATCCTGTTCCTTCTAAAAACGAATAAAAGGTGTTCAAGAAGTAGCTCCTTCAGAAATAAGCGTGAAACCCCAAAAATTTGAAGAACAATTTTCGGTTCTTCACGCTTATTTCTCGGAGCTGAGCACTTCTTTCACAACCTAGATAAACGGTGTTCAAGAAGCAACACTTCGGACACAAGTCAAAAAAATCAAAAATGAAAAAGCCATTTTCGATTTTTCTGCCTTCTGCCTTAGTGCTGATCGCTTCTTTCACAACCTCAGAAAGGAAGGCGTATGCAGAAAAAAAATCGATTATTGATCAAATGTTTGATTCTTTGTAGTTGTTTTGTGGCCGCATGGGTAATTCAACATGCCACTGAATGGTACGAAGACCCAATCATGCAAGTACAGCAAGTATCGCTAGAAAATGAACAACAAGTAATCAAAGGAGAATTGATGAATACGCAAGCGAAAGGAACAGAACTGACTCTGTTTATTCCGCACCAAGAAAATCAGATCGAACATGCAAAAGCTAAGACGAATCAACTTTATCTCGTACGTAAAATTGGAGATGAGTGGCAGATACTCAGCAAAAAAAATGACGGCTGGTTATTCCTTTTTACCAGTTTATTTATCTGTTCACTCTTATTCGTAGGCGGAAAAGCAGGCGTATTCACTTTGATCAGTGTAGGACTCAATCTCTTGTTATTGATTTTACTTCTTCAGGGTTTCACGCAGACTCAAGGGATATCATTGGTGATGACGAGCATCCTTTTTGTCTTTCTAGGAACGATCATTTGCGTTCTTGCCTTAGATGGTTGGCAACAAGGTGGACTGATAAAAATCGTCGCAACGATGACGAGTGTAGGTGTAGCTTTTCTAATTTGTTTGTTCGCAATGGATTATTTGAACGATCAAGGATTACGGTATGAGGAAATGAGTTACTTGACTCGACCGTATCGTTCCGTTTTTTTAGCTAGTTTATTAGTAGGGATGACTGGTGGTGTGTTGGATACAGTTGTCACAGTCACGACTACTTTAGATGAGTTGGTGAGTAAACAACCAAAAATAACGGTGAAACGATTGTGGCAGTCTGGTCAAATGGTGGGACAAGATGTAATTGGCTCCATGACGAATATCTTACTATTCGTATACGTCAGTGGGACGATCCCGATGTTACTTGTATACTTTAACAATGGTTGGCCCTTGAGAGATGCAATTGAGTTGCACCTCTCGTTGGAATTGCTACGTGTGATCAGCGGAAGTCTAGGTATTGTCCTTTCAATTCCCATTACACTTTTCTGCTATTTAGGCCATTTGAAGTATCGGAGGGCGATTTGATGAATGTACTTTTGCTCTTAGCGCTTCTCTTAGTGCTATTGATTTTACTGGTTGGTGGGAAAAATGGGTTTTATACGATCTTAGGGCTGTTCATTAACGTCCTATTGTTTTTCCTTCTATTGCTCCTGTATCATTTTCGTTTGCCAATATTACCAAGTGCCATCGTGATTTTTTTGTTGATCACTAGTGTCACATTGTTTTTTGTTAATGGCTACAATCTTAAAATGAAAGCAGCTTTTCTTAGTGTATTACTTTTTTTAGTGGTTTTCTTAGTGGTGACTCCGTTTCTTTCTGAATTAGCGATCCAAGGGTTTACAAGGATTGAATTAGATGAGCTGACAGGGTTCGATTTGCACGTACCCTTGGATTTTTTCGCATTGACACGAGCAATTTTATTGATCAGTGTGAGTGGAGCCGTGTTAGACGCAAGTGTATCTATCGCTAGTGCGACCTATGAAGTATACGTCACAGATCCATTACAAAGCTATCGTGAATTAGTAAAATCGAGTATACGGATTGGTAGAAAAATTTTAGCTACAACAGTAACGACATTGGTTTTTGCTTTTATGGGAAATTGTTTAGCCCTGATATTATGGTTTATTGATCTAGAGTTGTCTTTTGGCCAGTTGATCAACGAAAAAACTTTCGTTTTGGAGTATGTGACTGTAGTGGTCACGACAAGTGCAGCGATCCTTGTTTTACCGATAACATCAGTCATTTCTTCAATTTTATTCACTCGACAGAAAAAATCATCCTAAGAATGAGAGAAAGTTACAACTTAAGTCCTATGACTTTTTCTTCAAATCATTGCATAATGTGTATGTAAGGAAAAGCTTGCAAACAATTTTTGCTATAAGGAGGCAATTTCCATGAAAGAAAGAGAACGTATTTTAGAATTAGTTAAAAAAGGCATCCTTTCAACAGAAGAAGGTTTAGACCTATTGGAGAGTATGGCAACTGAAAAAGATGAAAAGCAAATCGCAAAAGAGGCAGATCGTGTACATGCTGATCGTAAAGAAAAAGATCAAGCAAGCCGTTTGATCGATGAACTTGAAAATGGTCAAGCTGAACGTGAAGCAGTAGAACCAGATCCGAGACAAAAAGAACAAGAAGACAAAGAGAATCTAGAAAAAATCTTAGATGAATTGGCGACTGAAGCGAACAAAACTTCTGCTCACTTAGATGAAGTCAACGCAAAACTTTTTGAAAATAAAATTGCACGCAATGAAAAACAGGAAACATTGATGCAATTGAATACAAAAGAAGAGTTGGATCAACTAACAGAAGAAGAATTGACACAACGTCAACAATTGGAGCAAGAAGTCAAAGAACTTGAAGCAGCAGGAGATCTATTATCTGAAGAGCGGATCAAGCTTGAAGCTGAATTAAAAGATATCCGTAAAAACCAATGGTCTGAGAAAAAAGACACCTTTGCTGAGAAATTTGACTTGCCAGAGGATTGGAAAGAACAAGCAAATGACACATTGAACCAAGTCGGCGAAAAAATGACTGAAGCTGGGAGTCAACTAGGTAAATTCTTAAAGAAAACCTTCCAAAATGTTTCTGTCACAGTGAATGACAATATGGAATGGAAAGATGTCAGCTTGCGAGTACCTGGCATCGTTACAACTAAATTTGAACACGAATTTTACTATAGCGCACCACAAGCAAGTATTATCGACATCAAAGCGGCAAATGGGAATGTAACCTTGAAAACTTGGGATAGCGAAGACGTAAAAGTCGAAGCGAAAATCAAGCTTTATGGAAAAATGGGTGCAGAGCCTTATGAAGCATTTGCTGAACGCAGCCAGATCGAAGTCAATGAAGAACATATTTCTTTCCAAATCCCGAACAAACGTGTACGTGCCGATTTAGTCTTCTACTTACCAAAACGCACGTATGACCATACAGCAATCAAATTACTCAATGGTAATATTGTAGTTGAAGACTTAGATGTAAAAGATATTTACATGAAATCAACAAACGGCAATATCTTGGTTGACCAAATGGCTGCAACGATGCTTGAGATTGGTGGAGTCAACGGGAATATCGATGTCCGTAATGGAGATATTTTAGATTCAATCATTGAAACAGTCAACGGTACAGTTACTTTTGGCGCAACACCAGAAAACTTAGCGATTTCATTAGTCAATGGGGATGTTCGTCTGACAGTGAAAGAAGATCGTTTGAAGAAAATCGAAGCAAGCTCAGTCAATGGTAACGTAAAAGTTGCATTGCCAACAACCATCGGTATGGACGGTCATGCAAAAACAAGTTTAGGTAGTATCAATAGCCGCCTGTCTGATTATGAAGTGATCCGTGAAAAGAAAGAGCGCACGAATCAAATGTTAGAATTCCGTCGCGTTTCTGAAAATGAAATGGCGAAAATCGAATTGTCTACTACAACAGGTAGTATCTATTTAAAAGATACAGATAAATAATTTTTTCGCTTCGACCTTCTGAAAGAAGAAGGCGAAGCGAAAATCATACTTATAAGAAACAAACAATAGGTTTATTATTCCAATAAATCTTCCGGAGTAAGATTGTTTTAGCATCTTTCTTCCATTAAAATAGGAGAACAGAGGTGAAAGAAAATGAAAAAAAAGTTGACAAAATCAAATAAAAATATTGTATTGACTGGTACTTTAGCCGGGATTGCTGAATATCTTGGGATTGATCCAACAGTTGTTCGTGTCATTTACGTCTTCTTGAGTTTAGTTGCATTCGGAAGCCCAATTATTTTATACATTCTGTTGGCTTTACTTGTGCCTTCAGGAAAGAATAATCAACGTCGTTATGGACATGACAACGACTATTATCAAAAAAACAACTACAGAGAACAAACGAATAAACGAAAAGAGGCAGAGAAAATCAACGATGACGAATGGAGTGACTTTTAATGTCTTATCTTCAACGTATTGTTGTTAGTACGCTGACGTTTATCTCTCTGGCAGTTATTTTTCCAAATATGATATTTGTGAATAGTATTTGGACCGCAGTTGTGGCGAGTTTTGTTCTTTCTGTGCTGAATCTATTAGTCAAGCCATTCATTATGTTTTTATCGATCCCCTTTACCTTGTTGACGTTTGGATTATTCACTTTTGTGATCAACGCATTGATTTTACAAATGACCTCCTTCTTTGTCGGAGCAGCTAATTTTAGCTTTTCATCATTTGGATCAGCTATAATGATTGCAGTGATCATGTCATTCGTAAATATCATCGTTAGCAATCGTAATATGAACAGGAATCGTTAGAAAACAATGCAAAGGACAATAAAGCACAATCAAATAAGTGGAAAGAGGAAGTGGCAATTGTCGCTTCCTCTTCTTATTTCTAAAGAAATGATAGCGATTTCTTGATCGGTGCTTGCCATAAAAAACGAGTGTAATGAAAAGGATATCCCTTGTTTTTTTTATTGGTAGTACTTTTATCGATAGAATGATAAAATAAAAGAGAACAGTTTAATAGAAATGAGGTATACGAATGGCAGAAATGGTAAAAGTTAGCCAATTAGTAGAAAAACTATCATTAGAAATCGTCACTGGTGACGAACAAAGTTTAAATCGTGTCATCGTAACTGGTGATATCTCCAGACCTGGACTGGAATTGACCGGTTATTTTAATTATTATTCTCATGATCGACTACAATTATTTGGAAGCAAAGAAATCAGCTTCGCAGAGCGGATGATGCCAGAAGAGCGTTTGATGATCATGCGTCGTTTATGCAGTGAAGACATGCCAGCCTTTATCATCTCTAGAGGTTTAGCTGCACCGGAAGAAATGATTCAAGCTGCGAATGAACATGGCATGGCTGTCTTGAGGTCGCCGATCTCAACCTCACGTTTACTTGGTGAATTATCGAGTTATTTAGATGGACGATTAGCACCTAGGACAAGTGTTCACGGCGTCTTAGTCGATGTCTATGGATTAGGTGTCTTGATCCAAGGAGATAGTGGGATCGGTAAAAGTGAAACAGCATTAGAACTGATCAAAAGAGGCCACCGATTGATTGCAGATGATCGAGTGGATGTATATCAACAAGATGAGCTAACCGTTATTGGTGAACCACCGAAAATCCTTGAACATCTGATTGAGATTCGCGGAATCGGGATCATTGACGTGATGAATCTTTTTGGTGCCAGTGCAGTCAGAGGATCGATGCAAGTCCAATTAGCTGTCTACTTAGAAGCTTGGGCAAAAGAGAAAAAATACGATCGCTTAGGATCTGAAGACACTTCTGTTGAAATTGCGGAAGTAGGTATTCCGCAAATCAAAATACCTGTGAAAACTGGACGAAATGTCGCGATCATCATTGAAGTTGCTGCGATGAATTTCCGTGCGAAAACGATGGGATTCGATGCAACGAAGACATTTGAAGAAAGATTGAGCCGTTTGATCGAAGAAAATTCAAACGGACAATAGCTAGGAGTGAAAGTATGATTGCACAAATCAATCGGGTCGCTTTTGACCTTTTAGGCGTTCCTATTTACTGGTACGCATTGATCATTGTTTCAGGCATTATCATCGCCATGTGGTTAAGTAGTCGAGAAGCAGTAAGAGTAGGAATGAAAGCAGAAGACGTCACTGACTTTATGTTATGGGGATTACCGCTATCGATCATTGGCGCACGCTTGTATTACATCTTGTTCGATTTACCACAGTATATTGCAAATCCGATCCAAATATTCAATATCCGTTCAGGCGGACTAGCGATTTATGGTGGTCTGATTGCAGGAGGTATCACATTATATTTTTACACGAAATATCACTTCATTGATGTCTGGACGTTCTTGGACATTGCTGCACCTAGTGTTTTATTAGCACAAGCAATTGGGCGCTGGGGAAATTTCATGAACCATGAAGCATTTGGACCAGATACAACAAGGAGTTTCTTAGAAAGTCTATATTTACCGAATTTTATTATTGATAATATGTATATCGATGGGATCTATCGACAGCCAACTTTCCTTTATGAATCGGTGTGGAGCCTTATTGGCGTGATCATCCTCTTATCACTACGGAAAAAAACGCATCTTTTGAAAAAAGGGGAAATCGCACTGATTTACTTGATATGGTATAGTTTTGGTCGTTTCTTCATCGAAGGAATGAGAACGGATAGTCTTTACCTTTTAGATACGATCCGTGTGTCACAGCTTTTATCTGCTGTGCTATTCATTGGAGCAATCGTTCTATTCATCTGGCGTCGGAAAAAAGGCAACTTACCAGATTACGACCGATCTTTAGGAAAAAATCAATTCATTATCTAAAGTCCAAGTCGAAAAAAATGAAAAAATTTGCAGGAGTGGTAAAATGAAATATAGGGTAGCGGTTTTAGGTGCTGGCTCGTGGGGAACAGCATTAGCACAAGTGCTTGCTGAAAATGGTCATGACGTTCGACTCTGGAGTCACCGTGCTTCACAGGTTAATGAAATCAACCAAAAGCATACCAATGAGCGTTATTTACCAAAACACCAATTACCCAAAACGATCATCGCATATTCGGACATGGCGAAGGCTGTTTCTGATGTAGATGCTGTTTTGTTCGTAGTACCGACTAAGGCGATTCGTTCTGTATGTCAAGAACTCGTTGAGGTCTTGCAAACAAAACCAGTGATCATCCATGCAAGTAAAGGCTTAGAACAAGGAACACACAAGCGGATCTCAGAAGTCCTAGCAGAAGAGATTCCAGCAGAAAAGAGACAAGCAATCGCTGTTTTATCGGGCCCAAGTCATGCAGAAGAAGTGGCTCGTCACGATATTACGACGATCACTGCTGCGAGTACAGAGGCAGATGCTGCTAAATTTGTTCAAACACTATTTTTGAATCATTATTTCCGAATCTATACGAATCCTGATGTCATTGGGGTTGAAATGGGTGCTGCTTTAAAAAACATTATTGCAATCGGTGCAGGTGCAATCCATGGCTTAGGCTTTGGGGATAATGCAAAGGCAGCTATCATGACAAGAGGATTAGCAGAAATCAGCCGTTTAGGTGTTGCTATGGGAGCAAACCCGTTGACCTTCATCGGACTGAGCGGTGTCGGTGATTTGATTGTCACTTGTACAAGTATCCACTCGAGAAATTGGCGTACCGGTAATCTGCTTGGACAAGGCCATGAATTAAGCGAAGTCTTAAATAATATGGGCATGGTCGTGGAAGGTGTCCAGACGACACGTGCCGCTAAAGAGTTAGCTGAGACCATGGGGATCGAGATGCCGATCACTCAAACAATTTATGAAGTGCTATATGAGCACAAGAACATAAATGAAGCAGCGACAGAGATCATGTTGCGCGATGGTAAAAAAGAGAATGAATTTCACTAACATTTTTAAGGGAGAGAAAAAAATGAAAGTAAAAAAAGCAGTGATTCCAGCAGCAGGTTTAGGAACAAGATTTTTACCTGCAACAAAAGCGATGGCAAAAGAAATGTTGCCGATCGTTGATAAACCAACGATTCAATTTATCGTAGAAGAAGCGTTAAAATCAGGGATTGAAGACATTTTGATCGTGACAGGGAAAGCAAAACGCCCAATTGAAGATCACTTTGACTCAAATATCGAATTAGAAACGAACTTAGGCGAAAAAGGAAAAACTGAATTACTGAAATTAGTAGAAGAAACAACGGATGTAAACCTTCATTTTATTCGTCAATCACATCCTAAAGGGTTAGGACACGCGGTTTTACAAGCAAGAGCATTTATCGGCAATGAACCGTTTGTTGTCATGTTAGGCGATGACATCATGGAAGATGAAATCCCATTGACACAACAACTGATCGACGATTATGAGCGTACACATGCTTCAACGATCGCCGTGATGCAAGTTCCACATAAAGATACATCTAAATATGGAATCATCAATCCAGGGGAAGAATTAGAAGACGGCTTATTCAATGTCAAAGATTTTGTTGAAAAACCTGAACCAAGCAAAGCACCAAGTGATTTAGCAATTATTGGACGCTATTTATTGACACCCGAGATCTTTGATGTCTTAGCAGAGCAAAAACCAGGTGCAGGTAATGAGATCCAATTGACCGATGCAATCGATACATTGAATAAGACACAACGCGTATTCGCACGTAAATTTACGGGTAAACGTTACGATGTCGGCGACAAATTTGGTTTTATGAAAACAAGTATCGAATATGGATTGACGCATCCAGAAGTGGGTGGCCCATTAAGAGAATATATTCTATCATTAGGCAAGTCTTTAGCAGCAGAGACGCCTTCATCTTTCAATCAATCAACAGAAACTTCTGAACCAACTAACAAAAAGTAAACAAGCGAGATGCTTCAGCTGCTGATCAAAATGTAGGTAGTTGAAGCTTTTTGCTATTTTTTATTTGTTTAAAAAATATGAAAATGCTATCCTTATAGCAAGAAGAGGAGAAGGAGGCTTGATTATGACAGTTGGAGAAATTGCTGGCTTGATTGCAGCAATTGCTTTTGCAATACTTGTGGTCTTTCTAGTACGTGTATTGATTCGATTAGCAAAAACGATTGAAAAAGCAGAACAAACAGTAACAGAAGCAAACACAACGATTGAAGTCGTTACAAAAGATGTTGATCTTTTATCGAGACAAGTCGAAGGCTTGTTAGTGAAAAGCAACGAATTATTGAATGATATCAACGGAAAAGTAGCAACGATCGATCCTTTATTTACAGCTGTCGCTGATTTGAGCGAGAGTGTATCAGAATTGAATTCTTCAAGCAAACACATCGTTACAAAAGTTGGTGGCATCGGTAAAACAACAGCAAAAGCAACTGTTGCCAGCAAAGTCGGTGGGACTGCAGTGAAATTCTTTAAACATAAAAAAACAACAACAGATACGACAGGAGGAAAATAATCATGGCAAAAAAAGGTGGATTTTTACTAGGTGCAGTGATTGGTGGTACAGCCGCAGCAGTGGCAGCATTACTACTTGCACCAAAATCAGGCAAAGAATTACGTGATGAACTAGCAGCACAAGCGGATGATTTTCTAGATATGGCTTCTGATTATACAGAGATGGCAAAAGAAAAATCAACTGAATTGACAAGTATCGCAAAAGACAAAGCACATGATCTTTCACAACAAGCAGGCGATTTAGCTGGTAATGTCAAACAAACAGTCTCAGACGCAACAGCTGATGCAGGAGATGAATCAGAAGATATTTTAGTGACATTGAAAGAACAATCAGCTGATTTATCTGATCGTTTCAAAAAATCTGCTGCTGATTTAGGCGACACAGCAGCAGCTGCGAAAGAAGACATCATGATCGACATCAAAGATACAGCAGACCAAGCAGGTAGCACTGTAAAAGAAGGCATCGACGAGGCAAAACCAGTTGCTGAAGATGCAAAAATCTTGTCTGAAATGGCAAAAGAAGATGCAGCTACTGCGAAAGAAGATCTAAAAGATACATTTAAATAAGCAACACTAAAAAGTGAGCAAGAAAAGGCACGATCAGGAAACAACCTGATTCGTGTCCTTTTTTCTCTAATCTTACGAGGAGAGGATAGTGTAAATGATTGAGATCAAGAAAAGCGATTCCGAAGAAACAGAAAAGAAAATCATTGGTCTGCTGAACGAACAATATATGCAATCATTTTCTACAAATGAACACTTAACAACTCAAACCATTTCAATCAGTGCATCTAAGGATGAGAAGTGGATCGGTGGCGCAGTGGCATCTTTATTTGGAAATACCTTGCATCTATCATTGCTCGGCGTAGATCAATCGTACCGTCACGAAGGCATCGGATCGCGATTAATAGAAGCGGTTCAACAAACAGCATTGGAAAATCAGTGCTTATATATGACCGTCAATACGCAAGACTATCAAGCTCGAAAATTCTATGAAAGACATGGTTTTGAAGTATTTGCTTCGGTGGAAAACATGCCTTTTGTTGGGACGACTAAATTCTATTTGAAGAAGCAATTAACAAATGAATAGGTATCGACAACTAACTGATGCCAGAGAAGCAACTCAAAAAATAAGCGATAACCCGAAAATAGTTCTCTACTTTGGGGTTATCGCTTATTTACAGGTCAAAACGCTTATTTCACAACCTTGATAAACGGTGTTCGAAAGCCAGCTCCTTCAATATTAAGTCAAAACTTGAAAAAATATGAGAAGCTATTTTCTCAAATTCTGCCTTAATACTCGGAGCAGAACGGCTTTCTCACAACCTCGATGAACGGTGTTCAAGAAGCAACACTTCAATAATAAGCCAAAACCATCAAAAATGAAAAAGCCATTTTCGATGGTTCTGTCTTATTACTCAGTGCTGAACGCTTCTTTCACAACCTTACTCCACCACTAATAATTCTTTTGGTGTTGTTGTAAAAGGGATACAACCGTCACTTGTGACATAGACGCAATCTTCGATTCTTACGCCTACTTGATCAGGGATATAAATACCTGGTTCTAATGAGAAGCACATGCCTTCTTCGATCACTAGATCATTGCCTGCCACTAGTGAGGGATATTCATGAACCGTTGTACCAATACCATGACCTAGACGATGATTGAAGTATTCGCCGTAGCCGTAGCTTTCAATGACGTTACGTGCGACTTGATCAAGTTCAGCGGCTGTGACGCCTGGACGAACAGCTTCTTGAGCTGCTAATTGGGCTTCAAGCGTGATTTGGTAGATTTTCTCTTGAAATTCTGTCGGTTTTTGGAAGGCAACTGTTCGTGTCGCATCACTACAATAGCCATCCCATACGACGCCTAGATCGAACAAGACAAGTTCATTTGGTTGGATCGTGGTACTTCCAGGTGTTCCATGAGGGCTTGCTGCATTTGTCCCCGCTAAAACTAGCGTGTCAAAAGACATTTGAGATACCCCTTGTTTTTTTAGTTGATATTCGATTTCAGCAATAATTGCTTGTTCCGTTACGCCTTCTTTGATGGAGCGAAAACCAATTTCAAAAGCTACATCTGCCCATTTTCCTGCCGCAATCAATTGCTCTTTTTCTTTTGTTGTTTTGATCAATTGCAGACGTTGGATGACTGGAGTCAGGTCAGCAAATCGGACGCTGCTTGTCATTTGTTGCGATAACGCGTCAAAGCGATCAACCGTCAACGCATTTTTTTCGATCCCGATCGTTTTTATTTGTGGATAACGGGTGCGGATCTCTTGCCCGATCAATAGCCAAGGATCTTCACTATCAAGATAACCTCGGACATCATAGGCCCAAGAACTATTTTGTGCATCTTCTACTTCTAGCGCTGGTGTAAACAAGAAAGGATCTTGGTCAAGTGGAAGAAATAGAGCTAGTACACGTTCGTGGGGTTCACTTTCATAACCAGCAAAATAGGCGATATGACCTGGATCACTGATATAAGCAAGGTCGATTTCTTTTTGAGCCATCCATTGGCGTAATTCATTGATTTTTTCAAGATTCATTTGGACATCCTTCTTTCGCATTTATGGCATGTTTCGATAATTCATTGTACCACTCTTGTAAAAAAAGACCAATTGACTAAAAGTGAAAAAGATGTTTTTTTTCATGAAAACGCTAGTAAAACGGTTGCAATTTCTGTCAATCTTTGATATCCTGTTTTAGAAATGTAAATCGTATTTTCAGAAAAGATATAAAAACAGAATAGGAGAACAACGATGGAAAAACAAACTATCACTATTTATGACGTAGCGAGAGAGGCAAATGTTTCGATGGCTACTGTTTCACGTGTTGTCAATGGGAATCCAAATGTAAAACCAGCTACAAGAAAAAAAGTATTGGAAGTCATTGACCGCTTAGATTATCGCCCAAATGCTGTAGCTCGTGGTCTTGCAAGTAAAAAAACAACGACGGTTGGGGTCATCATCCCAGATGTCAGCAATATGTTCTTTGCTTCATTAGCACGTGGGATCGATGATGTGGCAACGATGTACAAATATAATATCATTTTGGCAAATTCAGACGGAAATGACCAAAAAGAAGTCAACGTACTGAACAATCTTTTAGCCAAACAAGTTGACGGTGTGATTTTCATGGGGCATCATATCACAGATGAGATCCGTGGCGAATTCTCACGTTCAAAAACTCCAGTTGTCTTAGCTGGTTCGATCGATCCAGACGAACAAGTAGGAAGTGTCAACATCGACTATACTTCAGCGACAAAAGATGCAGTGACTAAATTAGCTAAAAACGGCAATAAAAAAATTGCCTTTGTGAGTGGCGCATTGATTGACCCGATCAATGGCCAAAACCGTTTGAAAGGCTACAAAGAAGCGTTGAAAGAAAACGGACTGACTTATAGCGAAGGTTTGATCTTTGAATCAAGCTATAATTTTAGAGATGGCTTATCATTAGTAGAACGTATCCACAATAGTGGAGCAACTGCTGTTTATGTAACGGATGATGAACTAGCAATCGGTATTTTAGATGGCTTGATTGACCGTGGTGTCAAAGTACCAGAAGAATTTGAGATCATCACAAGCAACAACTCTTTATTGACTGAAGTTGCTCGCCCACGCTTGACAAGTATTACGCAACCATTATATGACTTAGGTGCGGTATCAATGCGTCTATTGACAAAAATGATGAACAAAGAAGAAGTAGAAGAAAAAACAATCATCTTACCATATGGAATTGAAGAAAAAGGTTCAACGAAATAAATCGATTGGGAGAAACATCAAGCGATTGATCGAATAAAACGATAACTAAAAGTAGCTGAAATGACAAAGAATAGTCGTTTTAGCTACTTTTTTGTGGAAATAGCAGGGTCAATGCTTCACCAAAGACAAGTAAAAACGTATAAAAAATGAGCCTGATCTTGATATCATTTATCAAGACCAGACTCATTTTTTTGAAAAAGAATAGTGGATTCAGATTGTTTTATTAATCGTCGTCTTTGTCATCCTCTTTGTTCTGGGGATTCTCACGTTCGAATGTTCCGACAGTGTTCCAGTAATCTTTATAATTTTCATCTGTTCCACCTACACCAAATTTGAAGGTGCTTTTCTCAGGACCATTTTTTGCCCAAAGTGACTCGACAGTTTTGCTAGGTGTATTGATCGATCTTCGGTCAACGGTCACTTTTCCAGGTAATTGTCCTGTAAAGGCAGAAACGTCTTCTTTCTTCACATCAGAAGCAAGTGTGAATTTCTGATCGGTACCAAAAATCGTTGGGTTTACTTGATACACTTGATTGATCAAGTTGGCTAAATATTTGGATGAACGCAATCTTGCTTGGGCATCCATTCCGGTATTATCATCGTGTCCTGCCCAACTACTGATCGTGACAGATGGTGTAGAGACAACCAACCATGAATCTCGGTAATCATTCGTTGAACCAGTTTTACCGATCCAGTCTGCTTGGCCTAAGCTACCATTGAGACTAGTGATATCATCTTTGAATGGTGTGGTGATTTTTTCATTGATAACGCTACGCAACATATCATTGACGATCGAAGCTGCGGCTTCGGAAAAGACACGCACTGGTTTAACTTCGTGTTGATAAATGACATTTCCATCATTATCAGTGATCGCATCAATGATATATGCTTGCTGGAATTCGCCATTATTTGCTAATGCCTGGAAGCCATTGGTTTGTTGCAAGGTGGTGACATCGACAGTTCCAAGTGGTGCCGATTCAACGCCCCAGTTGGCATTCGCGGGATAGTTCATTTTTGATAGATACGTTTCATAGGCGTATTGTTTTGATCCGCCTTTGTTCAAAACATCTTGATATAAATGGTAAGCAGGGATATTGTTCGACCATTCCAATGATTCACGAACTGTTTGGAAAGTATTTGATCCTTTATTCGTCGCATTGACGATGTCTTCTCCGGCATTTGAGCCCTCTTGCCAAGTGGTTGCATAGTCAGAAACGCGTGATTCTGAACCAACTAATCCCATATCGATCGCTGGGCCATAAACCAACATCGGCTTGATTGATGAACCGGCTTGTCTTTGAGTATCAAAGGCATGATTATTTTGGTTCAGCGCATAATTACGACCACCGACAAATCCATAAACTCGCCCGGTTTTATTATCCATCAGAACGTTACCAGTCTCAACAGGTGTGCCTTTTCCGTCATCAAGTAAGTAACCATAATTGGCAACACCTGCTTGCATCGCATCATAGATGCCTTTATCGATCGTTGAATGAATCGTGTAGCCTTGATTTTGGATCGTTTGTTCTGCACGTTGATAGTAGGCATTGTAGACGTCTGTATCGGATAGATCTGCGTTATCTTTTTCTCCCAATTGTCTAGCAATGATATCGGTCGCGGCATTCATGACCGTGTAATATAAGAAGTCACGGTCAGTTTGTTCTGCCACTTGTTGACCTAAGAAATCTTTTGTTAAGTCATAGGCTTTTGCTTCTTCATATTGTTCTTTTGTGATTTGGTGTTCACGATACATGCTAAATAGCACGATGTCTTTTCTTTCTAAGCCGGCAGTAAGGTCTTCTTTCAATGCACCTGTATTGGTATAAGGGCTATAGGTGATCGGACTTTGTGGCAAACCTGCGATAAATGCCGCTTGTGGTAAGGATAAATCGCTCGCATTGACACCGAAGATCCCTTGCGCAGCTTCTTGGACACCGGCAATATTTTGGCCTTTATTGTTTCTTCCGAAAGGCGAAACATTTAAATAAGTGGAGATGATTTCGTCTTTGGTAAAATGTTTCTCGACTTGAGCAGCTAATAAAATCTCATTTGCTTTACGCTTAAAGGTTGTTTCATCGGTCAAAATCTGTTGCTTGACTAACTGCTGTGTCAGCGTTGATCCTCCAGATGAGCCGATCCCAGTTGCTTCAGAGAAAAGTGCTCGGATCACCGCTTTAGGAACATAGCCTTTATGTTCTTCAAAATATTCATCTTCTGTGCTGATGATCGCAGATTTTAAATAAGGTGACATTTGATCTGAAGGTACAGTAGTCCGCATCAAATCAGTTTGGATCGTCGAGATCTCTGTATTATCGGCATAAACAAGTTTGGATGTTTCGGTTATATTGCCTAACTCAGATTGTAACTCAGATTTGGAAGGTAGCTTTGTATCTTCAACTAGATACGCAAAATAGCCGGCACCGACTCCCACACCTAATGCAGCGAATAGAATGATAAGAACCATGATAAAAACGGTTAATGATTGAAAAACGCGAAAAATGACCTTAGGAACAAACCACTTTTCTTTTGTTCGTCGTGCTTGTTTTCTTCGTGTATTATTACGTGGCAAAGGTTTCACCTCAACTAATGGTTTTATTTCGCTAATTATAGCAAATAATAGAACAAAAAAACAGACATGGCTTTTTTTGTGTCTTTTTTGACCTTTGGTTTTGAGAAAACATTAAAAATTCCTCTAGTTATTTTGTATCTGTTCGGATCATTGGACAGATTTCAAACTTTTCTTTCAAATCCGTTTCAGTTAAGATAAAAGGAGAGTGAACAAATCCATTCACTGAGTGACTAGCCGAGAAGGCTTTATAGGAGGAGTACGATGTTATTAGGTTCACATGTCAGTATGAGCGGTAAAAAGATGTTACTAGGTGCAGCAGAAGAAGCAGCCAGCTATGGTGCTTCTACCTTTATGATCTATACGGGCGCACCACAAAATACCCGTAGAAAACCAATTGAAGAAATGAATATTGAAGCTGGAAAACAATATATGGAAGAAAATGGACTGAAAAATATAGTGGTCCATGCACCGTATATCATTAATTTAGGAAATACAACGAAACCAGAGATGTTTCCTTTTGCTGTGCAGTTTTTAAGAGAAGAAATCGTTCGAGCGGAAGCATTAGGAGCAACTCAGATCACATTGCATCCAGGCGCACATGTCGGTGCTGGAGCAGAGGCAGGGATCGCAAGGATCATTGAAGGGCTAAATGAAGTCTTGACGAAAGAACAGACCGCACAAATCGCCTTAGAGACAATGGCAGGAAAAGGTACAGAGATCGGCAGAACGTTCGAAGAGTTGGCACAGATCATTGATGGGGTGACATTGAATGAAAAGCTATCAGTCACCTTTGACACGTGCCACACGAACGATGCCGGCTATGATGTAGCAAATGATTTTTATGGCGTGATTGAAACGTTTGATAAAGTGATTGGTTTAGATCGCTTAAAAGTACTACACATCAATGATTCCAAAAATCCACAAGGTTCACATAAAGACCGCCACGCCAATATCGGCTTTGGTACGATCGGTTTTGATGCATTGAATAAAATCGTCCATGAACCAATGTTCAAAGATGTTTCAAAGATTCTTGAAACACCATATGTCGGAAAAGATAAAAAATTGGCTTATGCCCCTTATGGGAAAGAAATCGCGATGTTCAAAGCTGAAACCTTTGATCCAGAAGTATTTCCAGAATTATTAGTAGATGTAGAAGCCTGAATAATCTGTAAAGGTTATTAGATAAAGAAAAAAGCCTAGATCACAAAAATATGTAAAAATATTTTTTGTTCATCTAAGCTTTTTTTGTTTAGTTTAAAACCTTTGATCAAGACAACTCTTGTAAACGTTGTTCATAGCGTTTATTTCCCTTATAAAGATCAACGATCGTCCAAGCGAGTAAGGCGAGAACTGCAACGATGATGATGTAAGCGATCCGATCAGCAAGGGCGATTGACGCAGTGGAAGCTTGATCACCAAAGAAAGCTTCGATTTGTCCTGGGAGTCCGCGCAAGTTTAAATACGTCAAACTGATGACAGAAAACCAACCAAGTATTTTGACAATCAGTGAATTTTTGAAACGGGCGCCCATTTCTGCTTGACTGTTGGTCATCATCAATAAAGGAATCATTGAAAAAGGTAAGGCAAAAGCTAAGAATACTTGGGACTCATTCATTAGATTGTTCAGCGCTGTATGTTCTTCGATCGTACCTTTGGAGCTAGTGAACAAGACACAAAGTAGTACTGGAATGACGGACAATAGTCGAGTTACTAAACGGCGTAACCAGATCGGCATGCGCATATGGATAAAGCCTTCCATAATGACTTGTCCAGTCAATGTACCGGTAATCGTTGAATTTTGACCAGAAGCAAGCAGTGCTACTGCAAATAAGGTTGATAAAATGCCTGATTTTGCTACGGCGATCAAGACGCCGTTACTCATCGCAGATGGATCGGAAAGTGCTTCATACAAACCAAAGAAAGAGGGATCTTGAACTGCACCAGTTTTAAAGACGGCAACCCCCATGATCAAAAGAAGTGCATTGACAACGAAAGCCATCGTTAATTGGATATTGGAATCCCATGTCGAGAAACGAACCGCTCTTGCAATATCTTCTGGATCTTTTCGATCGATCTCGCGGGTTTGAGAAACAGCAGAGTGCAAATAGAGATTATGGGGCATCACAGTTGCACCAATGATCCCTAAAGCTCCAGTCAATGGGGTCTCTCCGCCGATTTTTGGTTCTTCAGCAAATGTTTGGCTATTAGGGATAAAGCCTTTGAATAGACTACTCCAGTCAGGATTTGAAAGCGCCACTTGGTAGACAAAGACAAATAGGATAACGAAAATCAAACAGACGACTAATGCTTCGATTTTACGAAAACCGATCTTTGTCAAAAGAAGTAAAACAAATACATCCAAGACAGTAATAAAGACAGCTATTGCCAAAGGAATATCAAATAATAAATATAGAGCGATCGCTGCACCAATGACTTCAGCGATGTCTGTGGCCATGATCGCTAATTCGGTCAAGATCCAAAGAATGACACCTAACGTTTTACTCGTACGAGCACGAATCGCCTGTGCCAGATCCATTTGGCTGACGATCCCAAGTTTGGCAGCCATATATTGTAGTAACATAGCAATCAAGCTGGACATCAGAATAACTGACATCAATAAGTATTGGAAATTTTGCCCACCGGTGATCGATGTTGACCAATTACCTGGGTCCATATAGCCGACTGCTACGAGTGCACCAGGTCCGGAATAGGCTAGTAAGGTGCGAAAGAAACTTTTTCCTTTTGGTACTTTGACCGTACCGTTTACTTCTGAAAGGGATAACCCATTAGTGTGTTCAATCCATTTATGTTTATTCTCGTGATTATTCAAATGAAAACCACCCTTCTATTTCTTTTCGAATTCATTCTACACCCAGAGACGAAAAAATAAAAGAAAAAAATTCGGCTAACCTAAAAATTAAATGTGGCTTACTTTCTAAATGGGTGTATTTGTATAATCATGAAATAAAAATGACTTTTTTTACATATTATTAAGAAAACGCCTTTCTTTTTTTTGTAAGTTTTAGTAAAATGAATCATTGAGAGCAATTAGGAAAAGGAAAGGAGAGATTTACATGGTATCAAACGGAATCGTTGTACTTATTGCAGTTATTGCATTGTTAATCGGCGCAGTCGGTGGATTCTTTCTTGCGCGTAAATATATGAAAGATTACTTAGAAAAAAATCCTCCCGTTAATGAGGAAATGTTAAGATCAATGATGATGTCTATGGGGCAAAAACCATCTGAAAAGAAAATTCGTCAGATGATGCAACAGATGAAGAACCAAGGGAAGAAGTAGGTTCTTATTCGACAACATCAAAAAGCGGGCTGATTGATTTCAGCTCGCTTTTTTCTTTTTCTCCATTTGAGAAAAGCGCATTCATGCCGATCAACGATTATTTTTTATAAATGGTATGACGATCATATTTTTTCGATTGTGATCAACGATATCTGAGGATACAATTCAACCTCGGAAATAAAGGAAATTTTTAGGAGTTAGAAGGAGGAAATATATGTCGATTTTCAGAAAATTGGGTTGGTTTTTTAAACAAGAGAAAAAGCACTATTTGATTGGCGTATTTTCTTTGTTCGCGGTGGCATTAGTGCAGTTGATCCCACCTAAAGTCATCGGGATCATTATCGATGAAATCGCCGATCAAAACATCTCAATGCAAATCATTGCATTGTGGATAGGCGTATTGATCATTGCGGCCTTTTTGCAATATCTTTTTCGCTATATTTGGCGAATGAACATTTGGGGCAGTGCAGCTAGGCTTGAAAAAGAATTACGCCAGCGTCTATTTGCTCATTTTACGCGAATGGATAGTTTGTTCTATCAAAAATACCGGACGGGTGATTTGATGGCTCATGCAACGAATGATTTGAACGCCATCCAAAATGTAGCTGGTGCAGGAATTTTAACATTTGCAGATTCAGTGATCACTGGAGGCACGACGATCATTGCGATGGTTCTATTCATTGATTGGCGCTTGACATTGATTGCATTGATCCCATTGCCATTATTAGCAGTTACTTCAAGGATCTTAGGCTCAAAATTACATGATGCGTTTCGTGATTCACAAGAAGCCTTTTCAAGTATCAACGATAAAACGCAAGAAAGTATCACAGGTATCAAAGTCATCAAAACATTTGGTCAAGAAAAACAAGACTTGGAAGATTTCCAAGAAAAGATCGATGATGCCATTGAGAAAAATAAGCGAGTAAACTTTTTAGATGCGCTTTTTGATCCATTCATCACATTGATCATTGGCTTGTCATATGTGGCAACCATTATTTTAGGTGGACGTTATGTCTTGGATGGTACGATCTCAATTGGACAGATGGTTTCCTTTATCAGTTATATCGGCATGCTTGTCTGGCCAATGTTTGCGATTGGACGTCTGTTCAATGTACTAGAGAGAGGGAATGCTTCGTATGATCGTGTCAATGAACTATTGCATGAGAAAACACATATCGTCGAAAAAGTAGGAGCAGAAATGACACCAGCAAAAGGTGAGTTGAATGTGGCAATCACACAATTTACCTATCCAGACGATGAACAGCCAGCGTTAGAACACATCAAATTTGCGATCAATGAAGGTGATACGTTAGGTATCGTTGGTAAAACAGGTGCCGGTAAGACGACGATCATCAAATTATTGATGCGTGAGTATGACCATTATCAAGGAGAAATCCAATTTGGCGGACGAACGATCAGAGACTACTCACTAGATGCCTTGTTGCGCTCGATTGGTTATGTGCCACAAGATCATTTCTTGTTTTCGATGACGATCCTAGATAATATTCGCTTCTCCAATCCACAGAAATCACCAGAAGAAGTGGAAGAAGCAGCGGAATTGGCGTATATCAACAAAGAAATCAAAGGACTGCCAGAAGGGTACCAGACAATGGTCGGTGAACGTGGGGTCTCCCTTTCTGGTGGACAGAAGCAACGGTTGTCGATTGCTCGTGCATTGATCCAAAGTCCCGAATTATTGATTTTGGATGACGCATTATCCGCTGTTGATGCTAAGACAGAAGAAGCAATCTTACGGAACCTTAAAGCAGAACGGAAAAACAAAACCACGATCATTGCTGCCCATCGTTTAAGTAGTGTCATGCACGCCAATGAAATCATCGTCATCGATCATGGTCGGATCATTGAACGTGGCACACATCAAGAGTTGTTAGCTCTTGGTGGTTGGTACGAACAAATGTGGCAGAAACAACAATTAGAAGCAAAAATTGAAGGCGGTGGCGAATAATGGAAGATCAATATCAGTCGGAATGGTCAAAATCCATGACCTATAAAGAACAAGCTTCGATCATTAAACGGTTGATGCAATTTGCTAAACCCTTTCGTTCGACATTCATCATTGCGATTTTATTTGCTTTAGTATTATCAGTCATCAATGTGCTATTGCCAAGGATCATCCAAACATTCATGGATGAGCATCTAGCGAAGCAGTCAGCAACGACACAAGTCATCCTTTTCTTTGCAGGGCTTTATCTATTTGGGGTCATCATCAAAAGTATCATCTGGTTTTTCCAATGGTATCTATATTCGATGGCGTCATTGAAGACCTACCAACATATCCGTGTAAAATTGTTTGAGAAACTGCATACATTAGGAATGCGGTACTTTGACCAAACGCCAGCTGGATCGACTGTTTCTCGTGTGACCAATGACACAGAAACACTGTTTGAATTTTGGTATGTCTTTCTGATGGTTTTAACAGGGATTTTTGCCGTGATTTCTTCATTTATTGCGATGTTTCAAATCAATCAAAAAATCGCGCTATGGTGTTTGATCTTTTTACCGATTTTAGGAGTAGTGATTTGGTATTATCAAAAATTCAGTTCAAGGATCTATCGAAATATGCGTGAACGCTTGAGTCAATTGAACACAAAATTAAATGAATCGATTTCTGGGATGCGGATCATCCAACAATTTCGTCAAGAATCGCGTTTAGCAAAAGAATTTGAGGAAGTCAATGAAGAGTATCTAGCGACTCGCTATGCCATGATCAAGACAAATTCGATTCTTTTGAGTCCAATCATCAGTTTTTTATATGCTTTAGCAATTGCCTTGACTTTGACATTGTTCGGACTCGATGCGTTACATTCACCAGTTGAAGTCGGTTTGATTTTTGCTTTCACCACCTATGTTCAAGGATTCTTTAATCCGATGTCACAAATGATGGACTTCTTGAGTGTCTTTACGGATGGAACAGTCGCAGGTAGCCGTATCTTGAAAATCATGGATACGGAAGAATATGCACCACAGCAAAAGGAATCAGCGGATCGGACGATCACTGCTGGAAAAATCGAATTTCGCAATGTCAGCTTCTCTTATGATGGAAAAAACAATGTATTGAACAATATTTCATTTGTTGCTAATCCAGGAGAAACTGTCGCATTAGTCGGACATACAGGAAGTGGAAAAAGTTCGATCATCAATGTGTTGATGCGTTTTTATGAGTTTTATGAAGGACAGATCTTGATTGATGATCACGACATTCGTGAGTATCCAATTGCTGAATTACGCAATAAAATGGGCCTAGTGTTACAGGATGCGTTCTTATTTTACGGGGATATCGCTGGAAACATCCGAATGATGAATCCTGAGATCACAGATGAACAAATACGTGAAGCCGCTGAGTTTGTCCAAGCGAATCAGTTCATCGAAGACTTACCGAAAGGGTATCATTCAAAAGTGATTGAAAGAGGGGCAAGCTATTCGAGTGGGCAACGCCAATTGATCACGTTTGCTCGAACAATTGTAACGGATCCTAAAATCTTAGTTCTGGATGAAGCAACGGCGAATATCGACACAGAAACAGAAGTGTTGATCCAAGAAGGACTTGCGAAGATGCGTCAAGGTCGGACAACGATTGCTATTGCTCATCGTCTGTCGACGATCCGCGATGCAGAGTTGATCCTCGTATTAGATAAAGGACATATCGTGGAGCGAGGCAACCATGAAACACTTTTAGCTGAAGAAGGGCTATACGCAGATATGTACAAATTACAAAGTGAGTAACAGGGAAGAATAAAGATATCTGTTTTTGAAACACTTGTATCGTAAGCCGTGATAAAAATAGTTAGCTTCAACTCATAAGTCTTGGATCCCCAAAAACGTGCCAACTTTTGGGGATCAAGGCTTATTTTTTATGACTTGATTGCCAGCGGTGTGATCCAAATCAAAAAAAGTCAATCGCTATTCTTACTGGCTGGTTAATGGCTGTTCTGGGGGAGGGGTAGTTTCCATGTTAACGTGAAAGAATTTTTTTTAGAAATATAGGAATAATACAAAAGAAAGCGTTGACATTTTAAAGTTGTTTCGCTACTATGAAGAAAAGAACATACTGTTGGATAGTGATTGCATCACGCAAGCTAAACCTAATCAGTCACCATGAATCGATTCCATGGCTGACTTTTTGGGTTTTTTTGTTTTTTTAGGAGTGACAATCATAGAAAGGGGATATTATGCGGATTGAAAAAATTCTAAATAATAATGTCGTTGTCACAAGGGACAAATTAAATCGAGAAATGATCGTTATGGGAAAAGGATTAGCATTCAAAAAAAAGATTGGTGATGCTATTTTAGAAGCGGGTGTGGATAAAGAATTTCATTTGACAGATGATCGACTGTCGAGGCATTTTCAAAAATTAGCGGAGGATATCCCGATGGAATACCTCGAACTCTCCTACGAGATCATCGAGTATACGAAAGAAAAGTTAGATGTGACATTGAATGAATCCATTTATATTTCATTGACCGATCATTTATACAATGCGATTAAACGTTATAAAACCGGCGTTGGATTACCTAATGTTTTATTATATGATATCAAGCAATTATTTCCGAGAGAATACCAAATAGGTAAAAAAACGATTGAAAGAGTCCATCATAAATATGGATTTGATTTATCCGAAAATGAAGCTGGATTCATTGCCCTTCATTTAGTCAATGCACAATCAGAACAAGATAGTATGAACAATATGTACCAGTTTACGAAAACCATTCAGGATATTTTGAATATCGTTCGCTATTATTATCAAACACCCTTTGATGAAGAATCGATTTATTTTTTCCGATTTGTCACGCATCTTCGTTTTTTTCTCAGCCGTGTGATGAACACGTCCCTTACCCAAGAAGGTGAGGTCGAGGAAGAACTGATCCAGATGATCCAGCGAAAATACCAAACGGCTTCTGGCTGCGTGGACAAAATCGCTTTATTCTTACAGGAAACATTTAATTATCATATGTCAGACGATGAAATTGTCTACTTAACGATCCATCTGGCTCGTTTGGCAGATAATAATCATTTAAAAAATCACTAAAAGGAGGGTCGTGGGTTCAACGAATGAGTACCAAAGGATAGTGACATTGAGTTGGCTAAACCTTCAATCAAACAATTGGAGGAAAAGAACATGGGAAAATACCAAGATTTAGCAAAAGAAATCGTGAAATATGTTGGCGGAAAAGAAAATATCAGTAGTTTGACGCACTGTGTGACTCGCTTGCGTTTTCGGCTAAAAGACGAAAGTAAAGCAGATGACGAGACATTGAAGAATATGGATGGTGTCGTGACCGTCATGAAAAGCGGTGGGCAATACCAAGTAGTCATTGGTAATCATGTACCAGACGTATATGCAGATGTATTAAGTGTAGCAGGGATCTCAGAAGATGCGGAATTAGCCCCTGCGAAAGGCAATATATTTAATCGTTTGATCGATATTTTAAGTGGTTGTTTCCAGCCTTTCTTAGGAGCTTTAGCAGCTGCCGGGATGGTCAAAGGATTGAATGCATTATTTATCTTTTTAGGATTCTATGAGCAGACTTCCGGAACTTATATCATGTTAAATGGGATCGGTGATTCGATCTTTTATTTCATGCCAGTTATTTTAGGGTATACAGCAGCTAAAAAATTCAAATTGAATCCAATGGTCGGCATCGTCATCGGTGCAGCCCTTGTCTATCCGACCGTACAAGGACCGGCATTACAAAGTGGCTTTGAAGCAGCCAATCAAGGTGCTGCAGCGCCGCTTAGCCTTTTAGGATTGCCCGCGTATGAAAGTTTCTTGGGTATTCCCTGGGTAGGAGCTTCTTATACATCAAGTGTTGTTCCTGTCATCTTTATCATTGCTTTTGCCGGACAAGTGCAAAAATTTGCGAAGAAGATCGTTCCAACAGTTGTCCAAACATTTGTTGTTCCTTTTATGGTCTTATTGATTGCTCTACCGATCGGCTTTTTGGCGATTGGCCCAATCGTCAGCTTGTTAACAGAGTGGTTGAGTGCAGGTTTCCAAGCATTGATGGATTTTTCACCAGCATTATATGGTGGGGTCCTAGGTTTCTTCTGGCAAGTATTAGTTATCTTCGGTCTACATTGGAGTATCATTCCTTTGGCGATCATGCAGCTGGCACAAAATGGCTCAAGTCAAATGCTGGTAGGTGTTTTTGGGGCAAGTTTTGCACAAACTGCCGTTGTGTTAGCGATGTACTTCAAGTTTAAAGACAAGAAAATGAAAGCCTTATGTATGCCTGCCTTTATCTCAGGAATCTTTGGCGTAACAGAACCAGCCATCTATGGAATCACTTTACCTAAAAAGACCCCGTTCATTTATTCAATGATTGGTGGCTCGCTCTCTGGTATCTATTTGATGATGAGTGGTACGACAGGTTATACAATGGGTGGACTGGGCATCTTCGGAGTGGTGAACTTCATTAGTGGTAGCGATGCAAGTGGCATGTACAATGCCTTTATCGGTATTGCAATTGCAGCAACGATTGGTTTTACTTTGACTTTCTTGTTATGGAAAGATACGGAAGAAGTAGTACCTGAGAAAAAAGAAAGTAAAATCAAAGAAATCGTCAAAACACCGATCCAAGGCGGTATTGCATCTTTAAGCGAAGCAAAAGACCAAGCATTTGCTAAAGGCGCGTTAGGAAGAGGAATCTTGATCTATCCAGAAAAAGGGGAAGTTGTTGCACCATTCGATGGGACAGTGATGACGCTATTTCCTTCAAAACATGCGATCGGTTTAGTTTCTGAAAGTGGCTTGGAACTGTTGATCCATGTTGGTTTAGACACTGTACAATTGCAAGGGAAACATTTTGAATCTTTTGTGAAACAAGGGGATAAAGTGAAACAAGGAGACGTCTTATTGCGATTTGATATCAATGCAATCGAAAGTGAAGGCTATAGCGTAGAAACCCCTGTCATTATTACCAATTCAGCAGATTACCTGGATATCGTCGAGAATCAATCGAAGATCGTGACGAATGGGGATGAGTTGATCACAGCGTTGACTTGATGAGTTTAAATCCTTTAAAATCAAGGTTTTAGAAAGTTAGCTTGGTGTTAAAGAGCATTTTTCCACAGGAGGATGTTTCTAAGTACCTGATTCCAAAAAAAGTCGTAACATCCGAGAATCTCCTCTCATATTTTGGATGTTACGGCTTATTTTCTTAGAAGTTCAGCTATTTAATTAGAGAGTGAATTTCAAGGAGCAACTTTGTTCTGAACGAATCTTTCTGATCGTTCCCGCTATAAAAGTAGACTAATCGCCATCTTCGATTGCATCGGTAAATAGTTCTTCTTTCATGATGGATGAACTGATCTGCCGTGTATCGACTTTTTGACCGACTTCGATCAAATAATCAAGGTTCTCACGATAATGTTCAGCAAAGACACAACTATATAAAACATCCAACAAATAGGAGATCGACGTATTGATCGTGAAACTACTGATTTTTGAGTACAATCGTTCACGTGTTGTCAGGCGCAATACCACATCGCTCGCTGTGGACAAACTGGACTCACCGATGCTCGTCAACGATAAAATCGGCACATTTTTTTCTTTCAAAATTTCAGCAGTCCGAAGCATCATCTGATTTTCTCCTGTATAAGAGATCAAGATCGCACAGTTTTCAGGCTGACAATTGTAGGCATCGTAATAGGACTCGCCAGATGTGGGTACGATGGTCACTTCTTGTTTGATCCGATTCATTTTCAATTTGAAGGATTGAGCGATCAAGGTGTTGGTGTCACTCGAAAATAATACGATTTTATTGGCTCGCAGCAGAAGTTGTTTTGCTTGTTGGAGATCGTCGTGCAGCAACAAGGATAACGTATCTTGGATCGTCATACGTTCAAGTGCCGCAATCCGATTAGCGATCGTCATGATGCCTTCATTTTCGGAAAAAGGGAGATTGGCGTCCACTTCTTGAAAGTTGCCTTGCAGATATTCTGTTTCAGCGATGAACGCATCTCTAAAATCCACCCATCCGTGAAACCCCATTTTTTTGGCGATCCGAATCAAAGTAGAAGGATGGACATAGCAAGTTGCTGCAATTTGTTGAATCGTTCGATCGGCCAGAGTTGTTTCATTGGCTTGGAGAAAACGGATGACTTCGCTTTCTGAAGGTGAAAAGTTGATTTGTTTAAGCTTTTCCTTTAATAGCATAATTCGATCCTCTTTTTTACGTTTTTAGTTAAAAGTATGTAAAATAATTGTAAACGGTATTATTAAGTGTGTCAATGGAACAAATCAAAGAGAAGTAATTCCTTTACTCGCTAGTTTTGATTAAAAGATTAGGCTTTATTTGTTTTTTTTTATTATTTTTCTTTTTGTTATGCGCAATAAATTTACAAAAAATCACAAGAATATCGATCATTTTGTAAATGATTATTCAAAGTAATCAAAAAGTATTGTGACTTTTATTTACAAAAATGATAATAGAGTTGTAAAAAAGACGAAGGAGTGAGTGTATGAATCAAGGAATCAAGATCGCGACAATTGGTGGCGGAAGTAGTTATACACCGGAATTAATGGAAGGTTTTATCAAACGTTACGATGAATTGCCGATTCGTGAAATCTGGTTAGTCGATATCGAAGCTGGGCGTGAAAAACTAGCGATCGTCAGTGAGATGGCCCAACGGATGTGGGATGCTTCTCCATATGACGTGAAAATCTATGCGACCTTGGATCGTGAGGAAGCATTGAAAGATGCGGACTTTGTCACTACACAATTTCGGGTCGGTCAATTGGATGCTCGTGTAAAAGATGAACGTATCCCTGCTTATTACGGTATGTTGGGGCAAGAAACCAATGGTGCTGGTGGGATGTTCAAGGCGTTTCGGACGATCCCAGTCATCTTAGCAGTAGTTGAAGATATGAAACGCCTTTGTCCGAACGCTTGGTTGATCAATTTTGCTAATCCAAGCGGTATGGTGACTGAAGCAGTCGTTCGTTATGGGAAATGGGACAAAGTGATTGGATTGTGCAATGTACCAGTAATGGCAATGATGACAGAGCCAGTCATGATCAGTGAAAAGAAAGAAGAGTTGATTTATAAATTTGCTGGGCTGAACCATTTCCATTGGCACAAAGTAGCGGATGCAAAAGGAAATGATCGTACCGAAGATTTGATCGAACAACTTTATGCGGAAGATAACGGGCTGCCAAAAAACATATTCGATGTGCCATTCTTTAGAGAACAACTCGATCAGATGAAAATGATTCCTTGTGGCTATCACCGCTATTACTATCGTGAAGAAGAAATGTTGGAGCATGCGTTGGAAGAATACCACACGATCGGAACGCGAGCACAACAAGTCAAACAAACAGAAGCGGAATTGTTTGAGCTATACAAAGATCCGCAACTCGATCATAAACCAGAACAATTACAACAACGAGGCGGTGCCTATTATTCGGATGCCGCATGTGAAACGATTGCTTCGATCTATGGCAATAAAGAAACTCAAATCGTTGTCTCAACGAAAAACAATGGGGCAGTGCCTGATTTACCAGCAGACTGTGTCGTTGAAGTAACAGCGTATGTAGGCGCGCAAGGAGCAAGAAGTGTTGCTTTTGGTTCATTACCTACAGCAGAACGTGGCTGGTTACAAGTGATGAAAAATATGGAGTTGTTGACGATCGAAGCAGCTGTCACAGGTGATTACGGGACGGCGTTACAAGCATTTACGATCAATCCACTAGTTCGTTCTGGTAAAACAGCAAAACGTATGATGGATGAATTATTTATTGCTCATCAAGAGTATTTACCACAATTTAAAGAAGCCATCGATCGCTTAACAGCAGAAGGCATCGAAGTGCAAGATGAATTAGCAAGAGAATTGTCAGAAAAACGTGTAGTGGAAGGAGTATAACAACGATGGGATTTAGAAAAGATTTTTTATGGGGTGGCGCAACAGCTGCCAATCAATGTGAAGGTGGATACGACGAAGGAGGGCGCGGCTTAGCCAATGTAGATGTCGTGCCGATTGGTCCAGATCGTTTTCCAGTGATTACCGGTCAACAAAAAATGTTTGAGTTTGATGACGAACATTTTTATCCAGCAAAAGAAGCCATCGATATGTACCATCACTATAAAGAAGATATTGCCTTATTCGCAGAAATGGGCTTTAAAACCTACCGTCTATCGATTGCCTGGAGTCGTATTTTTCCATTAGGTGATGAGAAAGAGCCAAACGAAGAAGGGTTGAAATTCTATGAAGATGTCTTTAAAGAATGTCAAAAGTATGGGATCGAACCCTTAGTAACGATTACTCATTTTGACTGCCCAATGCATTTAGTCAAAGAATACGGGGCATGGCGTTCGCGTGAATTAGTCGGATTTTATGAAAACCTTTGTCACGTGATCTTTAACCGCTACAAAGGATTAGTAAAATACTGGTTGACCTTTAATGAAATCAACATGATTTTACATGCACCGTTCATGGGTGCTGGCTTGTATTTTGAAGAAGGCGACAATGTAGAGCAAGTCAAATATCAAGCAGCTCATCACGAGTTACTAGCGAGTGCGATTGCCACAAAAATCGCGCATGAAGTCGACCCTGAGAATAAAGTCGGCTGTATGTTAGCTGCGGGGGCTTATTATCCTTATTCATGTAAACCAGAAGATGTCTGGGCTTCACGCCAAGCAGACCGCGAAAACTACTTCTTTATCGATGTGCAGTCAAGAGGAGAATACCCAGCATATGCGCTAAAAGAAATGGAACGCCAAGGCATCGAGATCAAAATGGAACCAGGAGACTTAGAATTATTGAAACAACATACCGTTGATTTTATTTCATTCTCGTATTATTCTTCTCGTGTTTCAACAACCGATCCAAAATTATTAGAACAAACCGCAGGAAATATCTTTGAATCAACGAAAAACCCTTATTTAGAAGCAAGTGAATGGGGCTGGCAAATTGACCCATTAGGTTTACGGGTAACCTTGAATGATATTTATGATCGTTATCAAAAACCATTGTTTATTGTCGAAAATGGGTTGGGAGCGGTAGATACTCCGGATGAGAATGGCTATGTGGAAGATGACTATCGCATTTCATATCTTGCTTCACACATCCAAGCGATGAAAGATGCAGTCGAATTAGATGGTGTTGATCTTTTAGGTTATACGACTTGGGGCTGTATCGATCTAGTTTCTGCTGGAACTGGTGAAATGAAGAAACGCTATGGTTTTATCTATGTTGATCGTGACAATGAAGGCAAGGGTACATTGAAACGAACAAAGAAAAAATCATTTGATTGGTATAAACAAGTGATTGCTTCGAATGGTGAAAATCTAGCGAACAAATAGGATAGAATAAGAATGTCTATTGTTTTTGTCTATCGATTTCGAGTATAATATATCTATTCGAAACTCGTAGGCAGAACAATAGACTTTTTGTGTGATTGGCTGTAAAGTAGGCTTACTTGATTTTAAAACGGAGGAATCTACATATGTATGATGTAATCGTAATTGGCGCAGGGCCTGCTGGTATGACCGCTGCTCTATATGCTTCAAGATCAAACTTATCAGTAGCGATGATCGAACAAGGGGCACCTGGCGGGCAAATGAACAATACCGCAGAAGTAGAAAATTATCCTGGATTTGATTCGATCATGGGTCCAGACCTTGCGTATAAAATGTATGAAGGTGTTTCACGATTTGGAACTGAAAATGTCTATGGTATCGTCCAAGATATCAAAGATCATGGCAACTATAAAGAAGTCATCTGTGAAGACAAAAGTTACGAAGCGAAAACAGTCATCATTGCAACTGGTTGTATCCATCGTAAACTAGGGGTACCAGGCGAAGAAGAATATGCTGGACGTGGTGTTTCTTACTGCGCGGTTTGTGACGGTGCATTTTTCCGTAACAAACGCTTAGTCGTGATCGGTGGTGGCGATTCTGCGGTAGAAGAAGCTGTGTATTTGACACAATTTGCTTCAGAAGTCGTTATCGTTCATCGTCGTGATGAATTAAGAGCGCAAAAAATCATCCAAGATCGCGCATTTGCGAACGAAAAAATCTCATTTGTTTGGGATACGATCACTGATGAGATCATCGGAAATGATATGGTCGTTACTGGTGTCAAAGGGCACAACGCAAAAACAGGGGAAGCAATCGAATTAGCAGCTGACGGTGTGTTCATCTATGTTGGACTAGATCCGTTGACTGAACCTTTCCGCAAATCTGGGATCACAAATGATGCTGGCTGGATTCCAACAGATCAAGACATGCGTACGAACATGCCTGGTGTATTTGCCATTGGCGATGTACGAGAAAAAGATCTACGCCAAATCACTACAGCAGTAGGCGATGGCGGGATTGCTGGACAACAAGTATATAAATACTTGGAAGCTTTAGAAGAAACGCCAAACGCTCAAGGATAACTAATGATGTGGAAAGCGAAAAGGACGATGATGAATGTCATTGTCCTTTTTCTTATGCTTTGCTATCTAAAAAGAGAATGCTATACTTAGAAAGGAACATATTTTTAGAAAGAGGTGTCAGCTTCATGTCTTGGAAACAAGTTTACGAGCAATGGGCAACTGAAGAATCATTAGAAGAAAATTTAAAAAAACAATTAAAAGAATTAAGTGAAAATCCTGAAAAATTAGAAGATGCGTTCTACGCACCTTTGGAATTTGGCACAGCAGGAATGCGCGGGATCTTAGGACCTGGAATCAATCGAATGAACATCTATACTGTACGTCAAGCAACAGAAGGGCTTGCGCAATTTATGGATGAACAAGGAGCAGAAACAAAAAAACGTGGGGTAGCGATCGCTTATGATTCACGTCATCAATCGCCAGAATTTGCGATGGAAGCGGCAAAAACTTTAGCGCAACATGGTATTCCATCTTTTGTCTTTGAAAGCTTACGACCAACCCCAGAACTTTCATTTGCGGTTCGTCATCTTAATGCATTCGCTGGGATCATGGTTACAGCTTCTCATAATCCAGCGGCATATAATGGCTATAAAGTCTATGGCGAAGATGGTGGACAAATGCCGCCTGCTGATGCAGACGCATTGACAAAATATGTACGAAACATCAGCAATCCACTAAAAGTAGAAGTTTTAGCAGAAGAACAAGCAAAAAATAGTGATTTGATCACGATCATCGGCGAAGAAATCGACCAAGCGTACTTGGAAGAAATCAAAGCAGTGACGATCAATCATGAATTAGTAGAAACATTAGGGAAAGAATTGAAGCTAGTCTTCACGCCGTTACACGGAACAGGTAAAATGTTAGGTGAGCGTGCGTTGACTCAAGCGGGATTTGAACAATTTGTCTTGGTTCCTGAGCAAGCAGTCGCTGACCCAGACTTCACCACAGTCAAATCACCAAATCCAGAAGAACACTCTGCTTTTGAATACGCAATCCGTTTAGGCGAAAAAGAAGGCGCAGATCTATTGATTGCTACTGATCCAGATGCCGATCGTCTAGGTGCAGCTGTACGCTTGCCAGACGGTTCATACAAAGTATTGACAGGAAATCAAATCGGCGCTTTGCTTGTCCAATATATCCTGGAAGCTCACCAAGAAAAAGGAACACTGCCAGAAAATGCGGCGGTCTTGAAATCAATCGTTTCAAGTGAACTACCGACAGCAATCGCTAGACATTATGGTGTAGAAATGATGAACGTCTTGACTGGCTTCAAATTTATTGCTGAAAAAATCCAACAATTTGAAGAAACAAAGGCGCATACATTCATGTTTGGTTTTGAAGAAAGCTACGGTTATTTAGTCAAACCATTCGTGCGCGATAAAGACGCGATTCAAGCACTATTATTATTAGCAGAAGTTGCTGCATTTTATAAAAAACAAGATAAGACCCTTTATGATGGGTTACAATCGATTTTTGAAACGTATGGCTATTATGCAGAAAAAACAATTTCAGTCACAATGAGTGGTCAAGAAGGTTCAGCGAAAATTGCTGCACTGATGGAGAAATTCAGAAAAGATGCACCAACTGAATTTGCTGGAGAAAAAGTTTTACAAACAGAAGATTTCAAGGCACTAACAAAAACAGATGCCCAAGGAAATGTAGAAAAACTAACGACTCCACCTTCAGATGTATTGAAATATACACTAGAAGAAGACGGTTGGATCGCGATTCGTCCTTCTGGAACGGAACCAAAAATCAAATTTTATATTGGTGTCAAAGGTGATTCAAACGAAGCAGCACAAGAAAAAATTGCTGCACTTGAAGCTAGCATCAAATCAATGACAGAAGAATAAACAGTTGAGACTGACGAAAAAAGTGGTACACTTTAGTAGTCAGTCTTTTTTTGGAGGTGAATCGTTTGTCGGGGAATCAAAACATTAAAGTAGAAAAAGTGAGTCAATTATTCAAGGTATTAAGTGATCCGACACGTTTGAATATTTTACTTTATTTAAAAGATGGTGAAAAAAATGTGACGTCGATCAGTCAATCTGTTCAAATGGAACAATCGGCTGTGTCTCATCAATTACGCTTGTTACGTGAAAACCATGTGGTGAAATCACGACGTGAAGGAAAAACGATCCTTTACAGTTTGGATGACTTTCATGTATTAGATATTTTAGAACAAACGATCAAACATGTAGAGCATCAAAAGAACTAACTAAAGTCATTAAAAAAAGGATTTGAAAGACGCTGATGCGCCGATCAAACCCTTTTTTTATTATTTAAAAAGATAAGAGATTTCTACTTTTCTTCCGAAGTTTCTGTGCCGTAATAGCTATGGTCTTCCAGCTCTAACTCATTCAAGATCAATGATGCTGTTTCTTCAATGGAAAGAGAAGCAACATTGATGACGACACACCCTAATTTTTCATAAAGTTCATTGGCAAATTCCAATTCTGCACGAATTTTTTCGATATCGGAGTACGCAGTATCTGGATTCAGGCCATATGAACGCATGCGTTCTTTACGAATGTTATTTAAAATATCAGGGTTATTTGTTAATCCAACAATCTTCTTCGGATCGATTTCCCACAACTGTTTAGGGATATGTGCTTGAGGTATCAGTGGGAGATTCGCTACTTTTAAATTTTTATTGGCTAAAAACAAACTTAACGGCGTTTTAGAAGTTCTGGAAACACCAAGTAAGACAACATCGGCTTCCAAAAAACCTCGAGGATCTTTTCCGTCGTCATATTTCACCGCAAACTCCATCGCTTTGATCCGTTTAAAATAATTTTCATTCAATAAGTGAAGTGCCCCTGGTTGACGTGTCGGTTTGATACCAGTCAAGCGCTCGATTTCTGCGATTGGCGGGGTCAATACATCAAAGCTGTATAATTTGTTTTTTTGACAAAAGTCATTTGTTAAATCCACCAATTCTTGGTTGATCAATGTATGGAGAACTAATGCTTGTTCTGACAATGCATCATTTAGAGCACGTTGCAACGTCTCTGGATCAGTCACAAATGTTCGTCGAAATAAACTAAATTCGATGGATGGATATTGCGCCATTGTGGCTTGAGCTAATTTTGTTGCTGTTTCACCTGCAGAGTCGGAAATGACAAAAAAGGTGACGACTTCATTTGATTCGGCAGTCATAAATAAAAAACCTCGCTTGCTTTTTTTTTAGGTTTATTATACCATACTCGAGTGTACATACTTCGTAATCATTTTGATTTGGGGGATAATGATGAATAAACAAACATTGATCGAACAATCTTTAGAAACATTGAAAAATAACGGGTTCAAATACACGAAAAAGCGAGAAGCATTACTCGCATATTTAATCAAACGAAATCGTTACGTCTCTGCAAAAGAAGTCTTTGACTATATGAGTCAGGAATTTAAAGGAGTCAGCTATGATACGATCTATCGTAATTTACATGACTTTTCAGAGTTAGATCTTTTGGAAGAAACGGATCTAAATGGAGAAATGAAATTCCGTTTTCATTGTTGTCAAGGCGAGATTGGGCATCATCACCACTTCATATGTACCGTTTGTGGGACGACAAAAGAAATCCATATGTGCCCAATGAATTATTTTGAAGAACAACTCAGTGGGTGTACCATTGAAGGGCATCGCTTTGAGATATTTGGACGCTGTGAGAGCTGTCAATAATAATTTTCAATAAAATAACAGGTGATTATTTAAAAAAATCATAAGATTCTCTTGACGGTCAAAACTGCTTTAGCTATAATGTTTATAGAACAGTCTTGTTTCTTGAGATTAACATTTCAATAACAATTACGGTTACTTTTTAAGCTCGGAGGGAGGGAATTAATATGTCAAAAACAGTCGTTCGCAAAAACGAATCACTTGACGATGCTCTTCGTCGCTTCAAACGTTCCGTGTCAAAAGCGGGTACTTTACAAGAATCTCGTAAACGTGAATTCTACGAAAAACCAAGTGTAAAGCGTAAGAAAAAATCTGAAGCAGCTAGAAAACGCAAAAAATTCTAGTTCTTTGATGAATTGGAGTTGGTAGTGTGTCACTACTAAGTAGATTGAACGATGACATGAAGACAGCGATGAAAGCTAAAGATAAAGAATCTTTACAGGTGATTCGTATGATCAAGTCATCTATACAAAACGAGCAAATTAAAGAAGGTCACGACTTGACAGAAGAAGAAGAACTAACAGTGTTGTCTCGCGAAATGAAACAACGCCGTGATTCTTTGCATGAATTCGAGGAAGCTGGACGTGACGATTTAGCTGAAAAAGTGAAAAGTGAAATTGTGATAGTCGAAAAGTATATGCCAGAGCAACTTTCTGAAGAAGAAATTCGACAACTTGTTCAAGATGCGATCACGCAAACAGGTGCTTCATCTGCAAAAGAATTTGGTAAAGTCATGGGAGTCATCATGCCTAAAGTCAAAGGAAAAGCTGATGGAAATCAAGTAAATGCTATCGTAAAAGAACTATTGCAGTCTTAATCTTAGCAAACGAAACTACGGACGCGAAAGTGTCCGTAGTTTTTTTGTGTTCATTAAAAGAATAGTTTTTTGATCAATATTTTTTTATTTAAAAACATTTGTTGTTACTTGGCAAAAGATTCATAGATTAACATAAATCGGGCAACTGATGTTCAAAGTCAGGTATCTCTGCTAGTTACTAAATGATTAGGTTGTTTTAGTTGAAGAACGTTTTGTCTCAGTAATCCAAATTAAAACTTTTTTCTCAAGTCGTCTCATTTTATTCGCTATATAGTTTTTCATGATTATGGTAGAATAGGTAAGAACGATTTGAAATAAAGGAGATGTCTATTTTTGACAGAAGCGTCTAGTTCTTTGGATATTAGATTAACAGCTACTGATGATATCAGTATGCTTTTAGGGTCACATGATAAACATATCAAACTGATCGAAGAAACAACTGAAACAACGATCCACACAAGAGGTGAAGTGATCCAGATCATCGGGGAAGAAACCGATATTTCTTTGGCTGCTTCCGTGATCCGAACGTTACAAGAATTGATCAAACGAGGGATCCATATCAGTATGCCTGATGTGGTCACTGCCTTGAAAATGGCTCAAAAAGGGACATTGGACTATTTTGTTGAGATGTATGAACAAGAGATCGTCAAAGATCGCAATGGCAAACCGATCCGTGTCAAAAATAGCGGACAAAAAAAATACGTCGATTCTGTCGCCAAACATGATGTGGTCTTTGGTGTAGGACCAGCTGGTACTGGGAAAACATTTTTGGCTGTCGTATTAGCGATTGCTGCCTTAAAAAAAGGCGAAGTCCAAAAAATCATCTTGACTCGCCCAGCCGTCGAAGCAGGTGAAAATCTTGGATTCTTACCTGGAGATTTGAAGGAAAAAGTCGATCCATATTTACGGCCAGTTTATGATGCACTGTATCAAATTTTTGGGTTAGATCATACCAATCGTTTGATGGAGCGAGGGATCATCGAGATTGCACCACTTGCCTATATGCGGGGTAGAACGTTAGATGATGCCTTTGTGATTTTGGATGAGGCGCAGAATACCACAGTTGCCCAAATGAAAATGTTTTTGACTCGGCTTGGCTATCAGTCAAAAATGATCGTCAATGGGGACACGAGCCAAATCGATTTGCCAAAAGGCACGATGAGTGGATTGATCCATGCAGAACGAACACTGAAACAAATCAAAAAAATCGATTTTGTGAATTTTGAAGCGAGTGATGTTGTTCGTCACCCTGTCGTGGCAGAAATCATCAAAGCTTATGAAAAAGCGGATCTTCATCAAGAATAGCTTTTTTAGGAGGATTACCACATGTTGAACAAAATATTGCAGCAGCTTCAAGCGAAATTAGGGAAAGCTGCAGCACCTTTTCTCTTATTGCTTTTCTTTCTTTTGATGTGTGGGATCACGTTTAGTAGCGTGAAGCAAAAGCCCAATGATTTTAGAGAGGGACAAGTAGCGGAAGAAAGTATCCGTGCCAACAAAACGATTGAGAACACGGAGGAAACCGAACAAAAAAGGAAATTAGCAGCTGAAGCTGTAACACCTGAGTACACCTACCAAAGTGACCTAGCTTCGGAACAAGATCGTCGGATCAATCAACTGTTTGTTTTGATCAGTCGTGCGAATGACACGATCGACAAACAATATGAAGAAAAAGTCAGTAAGGCAAAAGAAGATGAAAATGTACCAAAGCCAACAGTAGAAGAACGGATAGCTGCATTGAAACGAATATTCGAAAGTTCAAATGCGGATGATGTCGCGTTCTACCAAAAATTACCAAATAGTTTTTACTCAACGATCATGAATATGTCAGAAAGTGAAATTACGACGGTTCGTGATGAAAGCTTGAAATTGATCGACGAACAAATGAGTAAGCAAGTTCGAGAAAGTGATTTAGATAATTTTAAACAAGAAGCAAATGATAAGATCCAGTATTTGAATGTTTCGGCAGAACAACAAGAAATGATCCGCTATTTAGTCGATCAGGGCATTGTTGTGAATGATGTGTTAAATGAGAAACGAACAGAAGAATTGAAGCAAGAGGCACGTGACTCCATCCAACCCGTCATGATTTTCCAAGGGGAGATCATTGTTCGTGAAGGAAATCAAATCGATGCAGCGGCTATGAAAAAATTAGAATTGTTAGGTTTGACGAGTCAATCTACTTCGATTTTTCCTCTGGTAGCAATGATTTTAGCGGTGTTGTTACAAATTGGTGTGTTGTTCTACAATTCACTACAGTATAAAGATCTTTTCAAACGAACAGAGTATATACTTTTCTACGTAACAGCAATGTCCATCAGTATTTTATTGATGAAATTTTTCCAAGTCTTTCAAACAGAACAAGCGACTTACATTCCGTTACTTTACCCAGCAGCGTTTGTACCGCTAGTCTTGAACTTTTTCGTGAATCGAAGAGCGGGTATCATGGCTGCGTTGTTCCAAGCAGTTTCAGCGCTATTCATTTTTTACAATTCGATTGGTACGAATTTCTTGACTGTGATTTTGGTCTCGTACCTATTTGCCGGCTTTTTAGCAGCAATTTTAAAACGACAACGTATTTCAGAACAATGGTTTCCAGCAATCATGTGGGTCGTTGTCTTTCCATTATTGATGGATGTCGTTTTAGTGGTTTATCAAGGCATGAGCTTTAGTGATGGCACCACTTGGTTGACACTTGTATGTGGCTTCATGGGCGCATTTCTGTCGTATTTACTGACGATTGGTCTGCACCCTTATATTGAGCTATTAGTGAATGATGACAGTGTGATCGTTCTAAATGAATTGAGTAATCCAAACCATCCATTATTGAAGCAATTGCTAGAAGAAGCACCGGGAACGTATCATCATAGTATGATGGTTGCGAATCTGAGTGCGAATGCAGTTGCTGAGATCGGTGGACGTTCGTTGTTGACACGTGTGGCTTGTTATTACCATGACATCGGCAAAATCAAACATGCCAGCTTTTTCGTGGAGAACTTACCTTCTGGTGCGGAAAATCCCCATAACTTTTTACTTCCTGAAGATAGTAAACAAATTATTTTTGGGCATGTGACTGACGGTGCGAAGATTTTAGAAGAGTACGATATGCCAAAAATGGTAATCGATATTTGTAAGCAACATCATGGGACGACTTTGATGCGTTATTTCTATATCAAAGCAAAAGAACGTAATCCAGAAGTAACAGAAGAACAATTCCGTTACCCTGGCCCTAGACCGCAAACACGGGAAGCTGGGATCGTCAATATTGCGGATAGTTGCGAAGCCGCTGTGCGAGCGATGGATCATCCAACCAGTGAAAAAATCGAAGCTTTTGTGCATAATTTGATTGAAGAACGGATTTCTGATGGTCAGCTTGATGATAGTGGATTGACACTCAAAGAAATCCGCAAAGTTGAAAAATCTCTTGTTAGTGGATTGAGCAGTACCTTCCACTCTAGGATCAAATACCCTAAGATGAAGTCTGAAGCAGAAAAAATGAAACAAGAAAAAGAATAGCAAGAAGGAAGCGATGACTAATGGATATTACATTTATCGATGAAACAAACACTGTATCTGAAACGAAAATCAAAGAAATTGAAGAATTGCTTCAATTTGCAGCAAAAAAACTTTCTTTATCAGATGAGACGGAAATGTCGGTGACCTTCATGGATAATCCGTCTATCCAAGAAATCAATCGTACGTACCGTGGTAAAGACGCACCAACAGATGTGATCAGTTTTGCGTTAGAAGATGAAGGTGAAGACGAGATCCCAGTGATTTTTGAAGAGGACGATGAGCCAATGCCTCGTGTATTGGGAGATATCATGATCTCAATCGATCGGGCAAAAGAACAAGCTGAAGAATATGGTCACTCCTATGATCGCGAACTAGGCTTCTTAGCCGTCCATGGATTTTTACACATCAACGGCTACGACCATATGACACCTGAAGATGAAGCGGAAATGTTTGGCTTACAGAAAGAGATTTTAGATGCTTATGGACTTAAAAGATAAAAGAGAAGAACAAAAAGTAGATAAAAACAAACATTTTTTGATGTCAGTGGAGTTTGCTTTACAAGGAGTCAAAACCGTTTTTGATGAAGAACGAAATATGAAGAAACATGTGGCTCTTGGGATCATTGCTCTGATCATGGGTTTCATCTTTCAATTGGATCGAATGGAGTGGCTATGGTTGCTCCTTTCAGTCTTTCTCGTATGGATCGTCGAAATCATGAACACTGTGTTTGAGAATGTAGTGGATATGTTCACAGACTTCCATTTTCATCCCATTGGAAAAAAAATCAAAGATATGGCAGCTGGGGCAGTGTTATTGACTGCTTGCTTCGCTGTGATCGTTGGGATCATCTTATTTGGTCCAAAAATCTATCAACTGTTTTTTAATTAAAAGGAGAGTAATTATGTCAGAACATAAATCTGGATTTGTAGCAATCGTCGGACGACCAAATGTTGGTAAATCGACGTTGCTCAATCGGATCGTTGGTCAAAAAATCGCGATCATGAGTGATAAAGCGCAAACGACAAGAAATAAGATCCAAGGAGTATATACGACTCCTGAAGCACAATTGATCTTTATTGATACACCAGGAATCCATAAACCCAAACATCGTTTAGGCGATTTTATGGTAGAAACAGCTTATAGTGCTTTACGTGAAGTTGATGCGGTATTGTTCATGATCAGCGCCGATCAAAAAAGAGGAAAAGGCGACGATTTCATCATCGAACGATTAAAAAATGTCCAATCACCGGTATATTTAGTGATCAATAAGATCGACAAAGTCCATCCAGATGAGTTGTTAGGGATCATTGAAGATTATTCCTCACAAATGGAGTTTGCCCAAGTTGTGCCGATTTCTGCGACAGAAGGAAACAATGTCGAACGTTTGATGGAGGTCTTAGTGGATGAAATGCCTGAAGGCCCACAATATTTCCCAGACGATCAAGTCACTGACCATCCGGAATATTTTATCGTTTCTGAATTGATCCGAGAAAAAGTCTTGTTTTTGACACGAGATGAAGTACCCCATTCAGTCGCAGTAGTCATCGATACGATGAAACGTAATGAGAACAATAAAATCCATATCCAAGCCACGATCATCGTGGAGCGTGATAGTCAAAAAGGGATCATTATCGGTAAAGGCGGTAAGATGCTGAAAGACATTGGAACAAAAGCAAGAAGAGACATTGAGAATCTACTAGGGGACAAAGTCTTTCTAGAGCTCTGGGTCAAAGTCCAAAAAGACTGGCGAGACAAACGAGTCTATTTACAAGACTTTGGTTATCGTCAAGACGAGTATTAAACAAGGTTGTGAGAAAAGTGCTATGATCTGAGCAGTAAGCTGGGAAATCAGAAAATAGCTTTTCATATTTTTTGATTTTTCAGCTTAATGTTGAGGGTCAGCTTTTCGAACACCGTTTATCATAGGTTGTGAAAGAAGCGTTCAGCACTGAGTAATAAGACAAGAAAATCGAAAATAGCTTTTCATATTTTTTGATTTTTCAGCTTAGTGTTGAGGGTCAGCTTTTCGAACACCGGTTATCCAGTTATAGAAGTTAGGGGACAACTAAGTCATGGAAGCAATTAAGAGTCTGGAATAAAAGTAATAGTTACTTTTGTCTCGACTTCACGGATGCTCGCATGACTTTTTCCTTCTTTTCAATTTAAAAAAAGCAATCTACGTTAAAGTCAGAGGAGGGGTGACGATGAGTCAGCTTGCAGAATCAAAAGGAATCATCCTTTCTAGTCGCAACTACAAGGAAAAAGATAAATTAGTCAAGATATTTACAGAATCGGCAGGAAAAATGATGTTTTATGTCAAGGGGATCCATCGTCAAAATCAACCGATTGCACCCGCATTGTTGCCTTTTACGGAAGCAATTTATATTGGTCATTTTCATAATGAAGGCTTGTCCTTTGTTAACAGTGTAAAAGATGTCCACTCGTTTCGTAAGATACAAGAAGATATTTTTCTTAGCGGTTACGGGACTTATTTGTTGAACTTAGTGGATGCGGCGATCGAGGATCGGCAATATGATCCGAATCTATTTCAATTCACACACCAAGCATTGCAACGCATGGATCAAGGAGATGACCCAGAGATCATTACGAATATTTTTGAGATCCAATTATTGCAACGTTTCGGGATCTCGCCAGTTTGGACCCACTGTGCAGTGTGTGGAAAGACGCAAGGAAAATTTGATTATTCATCCAAATATGGTGGCGTCTTATGTGAAAATCACTGGGAGTTAGATCATCATCGGTATCACGCGGACCCACGTGCAGTTCACTTCGTACGGCTCTTCTCAGCAATCTCGTATGATCGCATCAGTGGGATCGACCTCAAAGAAGAAACGAAACAAAAGATTCGCCAATTGATTGATCTGTTATATGAAGAATACGTGGGCATCCATTTGAAAAGTAAAAAGTTTATTGATCAAATGAAAAGTTGGGAACATATCATGAAACCGACCGATGAGGCAACGAAGGAAAATCCTGCAGATGAATGAAAAATTGTTTGAAACAATGGATTTTTTTCAAAAATATTTGACAAAGTACTGGGTTAACGTCTATTATAAAGCCTAGATAGTAACTATTGTTTTTTCAATAGACGAATGTCATTTATGAAGGATATTCAATATTCACATACGTACGATGATCAAGATCAGTAGAAAATCAAGTGGCACAAGCGAGTTCGGGAGAGTGTGAGCCGAATGCTAACGGTTTTTGAAGAGGCACTTGTGAGTACGATCAACGAAGCTGCCGAGTCGCTCGGAAGTAGGGTGGAACCGCGAAGATATTCGTCCCTATGTTTGTTTACGCAAACATAGGGACTTTTTTTGTTACTATTTTTGATTCTTGGTTAAGATGAAAGGGGTAATTATATGAGTAAGAAGCAAACAGTTCAAGAAATGATTTTGACATTACAAAAATTTTGGTCATCGAACGGTTGTATGCTGATGCAAGCATACGATACAGAAAAAGGGGCAGGTACAATGAGCCCTTACACATTTTTGCGAGCAATCGGTCCAGAACCTTGGAATGCCGCTTACGTTGAGCCATCACGTCGACCAGCTGATGGTCGTTATGGTGAGAATCCTAACCGGTTATATCAACACCATCAATTCCAAGTGGTGATGAAGCCATCACCAGAAAATATCCAAGAACTTTACCTGGAAAGCTTGCGTTTGTTAGGGATCGATCCGTTGGAACATGATATCCGCTTTGTTGAGGACAACTGGGAAAACCCTTCGATGGGGTGTGCCGGTGTTGGTTGGGAAGTCTGGTTAGATGGCATGGAAATCACGCAATTTACGTATTTCCAACAAGTCGGCGGTTTGCCATGTAAACCAGTCACTTCAGAAATCACTTATGGATTGGAGCGCCTAGCTTCTTATATCCAAGAAGTGGAAAGTGTGTATGATCTTGAATGGTCAGCAGGTGTCAAATATGGCGAGATCTTCAAACAGCCTGAATACGAACACTCAAAATATTCATTTGAAGTGAGTGATCAAGAATTATTATTAAGTAATTTTGATCGCTTTGAAAAAGAAGCGAAACGTTGTATTGAAGAAAATCTGGTCCATCCAGCATATGATTATATTTTAAAATGTAGTCACACCTTCAATTTATTAGATGCTCGTGGTGCAGTATCTGTGACTGAACGTGCTGGCTACTTGGCTCGCATTCGTAACATGGCGAAATCTGTGGCGAAAATCTTTGTTGCAGAACGTGAAAAACTTGGATTCCCATTGCTGAATAATCAATCAGAAAATCCAACGACTGTTAAGGAAGGTGAATAAGATGGCAAAGGACTTATTATTAGAAATTGGCTTGGAAGAAATGCCAGCGCATGTTGTGACACCAAGCATGAAGCAATTAGAAGAAAAAACAGCAGCGTTTTTAACGGACAATCAATTGACTTACGATGCAATCGAGACATTCTCTACTCCGAGACGTTTGGCGATCAAAGTAACAAATGTGCCGGAACGTCAGGCTGACAGTGAAGAAGAAGTGAAAGGTCCAGCGAAAAAAATCGCATTAGATGCTGAAGGCAACTGGTCTAAAGCAGCTCAGGGATTTGTTCGTGGGCAAGGATTGACGACAGACGATATCACCTTCCGAGAAATCAAAGGTGTGGAATATGTTTATGTGACGAAATATACTCAAGGCAAACCGGCGATCGAAGTCTTGACAGGATTGATCGATGTGATTAAAAGCATGACATTCCCTGTGACAATGCACTGGTCTTCCTTTGACTTTGAATACATTCGCCCGATTCATTGGATCGTGGCACTATTTGGGGAAGAAGTGATCCCGTTTGAATTTTTAGACGTGAAAACTGGACGTGCTTCTCGTGGGCATCGTTTCTTAGGTGAAGATGTGACATTTGCTCATCCAGCGGAATATGAAGAAAAGCTATCTGAGCAATTTGTAGTTGCTTCGCCACAAAAAAGAAGAGCAATGATCATGGAACAAGCGACTCAATTATCAACAAAAAATGATTGGCACATCGATTTTGATGAAGATCTACTTGAAGAAGTCAATAATCTAGTCGAGTATCCAACTGTTTTTGCTGGTGATTTTGAAGAAAAATATCTGTCTGTACCGGAAGAAGTACTCGTGACTTCCATGAAGGAACACCAACGTTATTTTGATGTGCGAAATGCCGAAGGACAACTCTTACCACATTTCATCGCTGTACGAAATGGCGATCGTGTGAAGCTAGATAACGTTATTCGTGGGAACCAAAAAGTACTGACTGCGCGTTTAGAAGATGCGGAATTCTTTTACAATGAAGACAAAAAATTCCCAATCGAACATTATGTCAATAAGTTGAAATCAGTGACTTTCCATGAAAAGATCGGTAGCATATATGAAAAAATGCAACGTGTGCAAGTGATTGCATCTGTTATCGGTAAATCTGTCGGTTTATCAGGGGAAGAACTAGCTGCATTACAACGTGCCGGCGAAATCTATAAGTTTGACCTAGTGACGAACATGGTTGGAGAATTCCCAGAACTTCAAGGAATCATGGGTGAAAAATATGCGTTGTTGCATGGAGAAGATCCAGCAGTTGCGACAGCGATCCGTGAACATTATTTACCGATCGCCAGTGAAGGTGAATTGCCAGAAACAACGATTGGTGCAGTCTTGGCTATTGCCGATAAATTAGACAGCATTTTCTCTTTCTTCACTGTAGGAATGGTGCCAAGTGGTTCAAACGACCCTTACGCATTACGCCGACAAGCATATGGGATCGTTCGGATCATTGAAGCAAAACAATGGGCTTTCCCATTGGCACAATTACAACAAGAAGTGAATGCGGCAATCAATGAAAATCAAGAGCGTTTCGGGTTAGCTTTCGTTCAAGGAAGTGATGTGATCGACTTTATCAAAGGTCGTTTACGCCAACGATTGATGACAAAAGCCATTCGCCACGATGTGATCGATGCTGTCTTGAATGCGAAGGAAAGTAATTTGACAACCGTTTTTGCAGCTGCACGTCTATTGAAAGAACGTTTGCAAGATGAAAACTTCAAACCATCGATGGAAGCTTTGACGCGTGTGATGAACCTAGCGAAAAAAGCCGAAGAAACAACGAATGAAATTGATCCAAGCTTATTTGAAAATGAAGCAGAGCAAGCATTGTACGAAGCAGTTGAGAAAGTGAAAGCTCAGTTTGCGGAACGTACACTTAAAGAGAACTATGAGCAATTAGTCAGCTTAAGACCAGTTATCGATCAGTATTTTGATCAAACGATGGTCATGGTCGAAGATGAAGCTGTCCGTAACAACCGTTTAGCACAGTTGCAACAAATTGCTGACATGGCATTAAGTATTGCTAGTCTGGATCAAATCATTACAAAATAAGACGGATCAAGTGAAAGCTTGAAACAAAAAAAGGTTTGGGATGCGAACATCCCAAACCTTTTATTTTTTACGTTGCTGTTTACCGGCATTTCGACCGTTAGCATTTTTCTTGGTTGCTTGTGTATTGATTTTTTTCGTTGTTTTCGTCGTTTCTTCAGGTGTCACATCTTTGCGAGGTGTCACGACTTGTTTCGGTGGATTTTGTTTCAATTCTTCTGCGACCTGTGCTTTTAAGCGTGGCTTCATGATCACATTGGTGATGAATGTTTGTAGACAACTAAAGATACCACCGACTACCCAGTAAAGGGTCACTCCCGCAGGAGCACTGATCGACATGAAGACGATCATCGCAGGTGAAACGATCAACATGGTGCGCATCGTTTTTTTCTGTTCTTCAGGAATACCGATCGTTGAGATATACCCTTGGATAAGGTAAGCAATCCCGGCAATCGCAACTAAGACCAAACTTGGATTCCCTAAATCGATCCCATAAAAAGTCGATTCACGGATACCCTCTGTATAGCGAGCAGTGAAGTACAGTGCTGAGAAGATCGGCATTTGGATCAATAAAGGTAAACAACCGATTCCGCCAGTCATACTTAACCCATTTTCGCGATACACTTGTTGCATCTCCGCTTGCGCAGCCATTTGTTCTTCACGGGTCGTTGCCGCTTTTAGTTTTTCTTGGGCGGCACTGACTTGAGGTTTCAATGCTTGCATTTTTTCAGATTGGATCATTGTCTTTTTCGATTGACTGATTCCTAAAGGTAAAATGATGATTCGCACGATCACAGTCATCAAGATAACAGCCCAACCGTATGACCAGTTGAAATTCTGCACAAGATATGTAATCGCTTGTCCCATAGGATGTACTAATACGCGATAGACGATCCCAGATGTATCAGGGTTTCCTTCAGAGTCCATTCTGACACAACCAGATAAGAAAAGTAAGAGTGTTACAAGACCAGAACCTAGTAACCAATTTTTCCATTTATTCATAAAATACTTCCTCTTTTAAAATTTTTACACAAGCTTAACTATACTAAAAATATGAGAATAATTCAATGAACTTCATAGAAAATTCAAATAATTCCCCTAAGTTTAGCCAATCATGTGAGGGACAGGGAAGACCAGTAAAAGAACAGACAATTGAAAAAAATCATCTGTCAGTAGACGGCAACAACGACTTTCTTCATATGTGCGTTCAAGAAGAGAAATTTAGCCAATTACATCAAATTTCTTTCGTTCTTCCATCATCGGATGTTCTTGTAAGTCGACATATTGGACACGACCACTGGGACTAGGTGATTGCTTGACTTCTTTGATGAACTGATCGATGGTTTCCTCCTCACCAGCGGCTTCGATCGTCACCGAACCATCTTCTTCGTTTTTAACTGTTCCTGTCACGCCTAATTGATCAGCTACTATTTTTGTCATATAACGAAAACCTACACCTTGGACACGCCCTTGAACATTCATTTTAACTTTTTTCATTTGAAGCACCACTCTTTCCTCTATTTGATAAATTTATGATAACGATTTTTTATAAAACTAACAAGCCCAACGATTGATTCCATGCTATAATGAAGTGAGGTGGAAAACGTGAAAAAAATTCAATCAGCAAAAAATCCTAGAATCAAAGAAATAAAAAAATTACATAAAAAGAAGCACCGCGAAGAAGGACAGGAGTACCTGCTTGAAGGGTTTCACTTGATCGAAGAAGCTGTGAATGCCAAAGTCATACCTAAAGAGATCTTTCTGACTGAAAGAGGCTGGTCAGAATGGGGGACATGGGTCGAACAACACACATTGGATTGCTTTTTAGTCACGGATGAGGTGATGGCGGTGATCTCTGATCTACCAACACCACAAGGAATCGTGGCAGTGATGCCGTTAGAAGTTAGCCAGGTGTCAATAGATACAGGAGGCTGGTTGCTTTTAGACAATGTCCAAGATCCTGGAAATGTCGGAACGATGATCCGAACAGCAGATGCGTTTGGTTTAGCAGGTGTGATCTTAGGGAAAGGTTCAGCTGATATTTATAGCACCAAAGTTTTAAGAAGTATGCAGGGAAGCAATTACCATTTACCAGTTATCTCACAAGAGTTAGACGCGCTCATTCCTGAATTGAAAGAAAAAGGATTTGCGATATACGGAACAGAACTCAATGAAGAAGCTGTTTCTCTTCCAACCGTCGTACCAACAAAAAATTATGTGATCATTATGGGAAATGAAGGGCAAGGTGTGCGATCAGAACTATTGGCGCTAACTGATAAAAACATCTATATCCCAATGAATGGTCATGCTGAATCATTGAATGTCGGTGTAGCTACGGGCATATTGTTGTATCATCTTTCTTCTTGATTAAGGAACTATTAAGCTTTTTGGATTTTTAAACAACCTCACTAGAATATTCCGAACATGAATGATATACTATGTACAATTTCAACGATAAATGAAATTCAAAAAGGTGGCAGATCGAAAATTATGACAGAAAAATGGCGTGAAGACGAAGAATACATGTCTTATATCGAAGATCTATTAGAAACAGAAGCAGTACAAAAATTAGCTGATTATATCCAACATGTACATTCGACAAGATTGGAACACTCGATCAGTGTTTCTTATCATAGTTACAAATTAGCAAAAAAATGGGGGGGAGATGCAAGAGCTACTGCACGTGCAGGACTTTTACATGACCTATTCTATTATGACTGGCGTACAACAAAATTTGATGAAGGCACACATGCGTATGTGCATCCTAGGATCGCTGTGAAAAATGCAGAAAAGATCACTGAACTTTCTGATTTAGAGCGCGACATCATCTTGAAACATATGTGGGGGGCAACGATCGCTCCACCAAAATACAAAGAAAGCTATATTGTAACATTTGTTGACAAGTATTGTGCAGTGAAAGAAGCGGCGCAACCAGTAACAGATACAATGAAACAAAAATGGCAACGATATTTTGGAAAAGAACAGTCGATCTAACTATTTGACCAGCCGAACGAAAACAGTCGAAGGTCCCGATCATGGGAAACCTTTGACTGTTTTTTTGTGGGAAAGTAGTTGACGAAACAAGTTTTATAAGGTTAACTCTTTATTAGGTGAATGTACATAGATGAAAAAAAGCATAAAGGGGGTGATGATAAGATGCCATACGTATCTTATTTAGCAGAGTTCAAGGACTTCAGTTATTAAGCTTACTTTGTTGAAGGACTCTTTTTTCTTCAAAGTAGCTACTTTTGAAAGAAGAAAGGACTCAAAAAATCATGGAAACAACAATCAAAACGTATCAATATTTCTTTATCAAACGAGAAATCGAGCAACTGTTAAATGTCTATCATTCAGTGAATGATAAAAAAACTGTCGCAACTGTTCAAGCATTAGCCACAGAACGAATCAACGAGATAGTAGAAAATGATCCTAATGTAATCGCCTTACTTGAACCATTTGTGAAGCAAATCATGGACACAAACTTGAAAAAAGAAAAAGCGATAGAATTGCTCGAACGTTTAAAAGAACATGTTGCGCCATTCAAGCAACCATCAAAAATCCAAGTGGAAAAAATATTCCGAAAAGTGAAAAAGTTGAAACACCCAGATTGGCAAACATTGGATCTTAAAGAGCATACTTATGTGGGCTGGAATGATCCAGGAACACAGAAGAAATATCTGCTTTATTATGCAGATGAGCGGCTACAAGGTGTCCATGGCACACTTTCTCCGACGATCATCAAAGGAGTATGCGCGATTTGCCATAAGACTTCGAGTGTTTCGATGTTTCTTTCTACGACAAAATCAGGATCAGATGGCACGTATACTAAAAAAGGAAATTACATTTGTCATGATAGTGATCAGTGCAATCAGCAACTAGTAAAGCTGGCACCATTCTATGAATTTACAGACATCGTGAAGAAAGAAAAATAGCGCCATTGTTTTTCTTGAGAATGTATGATAGACTTTCTGTAAATGAATAGGTGATGGTGTTCGCCTTTAAATGTCGATCGATAGATGACTAATGACGCCTACTAAAAATCGGAGAATCCGTTTTTTTAGTAGGCTTTTTTTGTGGGGAGGAATAGAAAAATGGATCAACGTTTACTTAGTCCATTCAGAGTAGGAACATATATGTCGAAATGGTTAGTGATCACTGCTTGTTTAGGCGTACTAATGGGAGGACTTTCCGCTTTTTTTCTAAATAGCTTAACCGTGGTGACGGATTTACGAGAAGCACATACTTGGTTATTGTATCTATTACCCGTTAGTGGGGCATTATTTGCATTTCTTTATCAACGATACGGTGGAAATGCCAGTCGTGGGAATAATCTGGTCATTGATCAAGGGAATGGTGGGGAAGAAAAAATCCCGCTCCGATTGATTCCTTTAACGCTTTTCGGTACGATCACGACGCATCTCTTTGGCGGTTCTGTCGGCCGAGAAGGAACAGCAGTCCAAATGGGTGGCGCTTTAGCTGAAAATCTAGCAAGAGGATTAAAATTGAGTCCTATCGAACGAGAGGTGCTGATCATTAGTGGGATCAGTGCGGGATTTAGTTCAGTGTTTGGGACACCTTTAGCAGGCACATTGTTTGGACTTGAAGTACTAGCGATCGGAAAGATGCGAACAGAAGCGATCTTTCCCAGTTTTTTTGCTGCTTTATTTGCTAATTTTGTAACGGAAAGTATTGGTGTCACACATATCCATTATAAGATGGGGGAAATTCCAGGGTGGAGTCCTGCTCTATTTGGCAAATTGATGGTGGCGGGTATCGCATTTGGCGTGATCGGTTGGGTTTTTAGTCGTTCGATCGTCTTTTTGAAAAAGTGGTATCTGAAATGGTTCAAACATCCAATCACTAGAAATTTTATTGGTGGAGGAATTGTCGTAGTTGTTGCACTGATTTTACAAACACAACGCTACTTAGGACTTAGCTTACCTTTATTGCAAGATGCATTTGCCGGAAAAGCACATGCCTATGATTTTATCGGTAAATTGGGATTTACTGTCCTTTCATTAGGCGCTGGCTATCAAGGTGGGGAAGTAACCCCTTTGTTTGAGATTGGCGCAACTCTAGGGGCAACTTTAGCGCCCATCTTGCATGTTTCGATTCCTTTTCTAGCTGCATTAGGATTTATTGGTGTGTTTTCTGGAGCGACGAATACACCAATTGCTTGTTTTGTCATGGGGATCGAATTATTTGGAGGAGAAGCAGCTAGTTTCTTTTTTATGATTTGTTTGATCAGTTTTATGTGTTCAGGAAATAACGGAATCTACTCCGCACAAAAAGTAATGATCAAAAAAGGGATTTTATTTTTACCAATGAAAAAAGATCAGAGAGAATAGTTTACTGATTGAAAGAAAAAAAGAAGTTGCATGAAACGCAACTTCTTTTTTTTAGGCGATAAGTGTGATCAAAGCTAGCAATCCAGTCAGTCCAAAGATAGTACAACATACGATCATGTGACGTTTTTTGTGCAACATCAAGATCGCGATATATTCTCTAAGAAAAGCATTCGGCAAATAATAAAAGGCTGTTTTTGCACCAATACCATTGGCTTTTAACTGTGCTTGCTTCGCAAAGAGTCCTGCACGGAAAATGTGGTAATTATTTGAACTGAAAATCGCACGATAAGCGCCACCGCTAGATTCACGATCCATCAATTCTTTAGAGAAACGCATATTTTCTAAAGTGGTTGTTGAATTTGTTTCAACTAAAATGTCTCGCTCCGGAATCCCTTTTTCCAAGGCATAGTTTTTCATGGCAATTGCTTCTGGTAACTTTTCATCTGCACCTTGACCACCAGACATCAAAAGAATCGGTGGATTGAGCGTAGCATGACTTTGGGCCCAATAAAAGGCAATCGCTTTGTCGATCCGTTTGGCGAGCAGGGGAGAAACACGTTCCCCGTTGATCAGGCCTGCGCCTAACACAATAATATAATTCTGGTTATAACGTGGTCGGTTGAACTGATATAAGAAAGAGACAGTCATAAAATTATAGAAGACAATAAACAGATAAATCAAGATGACTGCTATACCAGAAAGAAGAACATTGATCCACGCTGGCAAGTAATTGATTAAAAATACTGTGGCAACTATATATAGTGTTAATGCAATCCCTAGTAGTAAAGTCAAAAGATTAGCCAGTGAACGTGATTCTCTTTTTAAGACGATGATGCCATTCCAAATGAGAAAGACGACCAAAATATATATACCAAATAGTAAAATCAATAGAGCAGGTACTGCAATCAAAGCAAAAATCCCACCAATAAAGATATTCTGCGTCTCAAAAAGCAAGAGTAATAAATAAGCGCCGAAACTAATCAAAAATAAATTGAAGATCAAACCATTCAGTAGTCGCCTTTTTTCGGTAAAATAAAAAAAAGCAAAGATACTGAAAAAAGCGAGAGGGATCAAGAAATAAAAACTCGCATAAAAGATCTCCAATACAATGAAATACGTAAGCATCAATGCGAATGTCCAAGTACCACAATAAAAGAATAACGCTGGATCTTTTTGTTTCCTGCGCCAGGTGATGATCCCAACCATCCCAACGATATAGAGAATCGAAAAAATCAAATCTCTTGTTAAATTCATAATACCAACTCCTTTTTCTAATCGTGGAGTCATCACTGCGAATGAAAAAGGAAACAGCTGATTAACAGACTAGTGATGATTATTCAACACGAACTGATAGTGTTACTCGCCCCTCATAGACCAACCCTCCAAGTAACAATCTACCATCTACAGTATAACGAAAAATTTGTAAAAATGCTGTTATAAAAAAAGAAAAAATAGAAAATACATTTATTTTCTGTAAGAAGCAGAAAAATACCCAAACAGTAAAGGTTGATGGCGTCTCTTCGATTCGTTAAGAAGAGCCAGCTTTGACTGTTTGGGTAAGTAGTTGATCTAACTATTTGGAATTTTTATTTAGAATAGATTACTGAAAAAATTAGTGACATTGCGCCAGCCAATAACAAAGATGTTCGCTTTTTCCACCGAACTAGCAGTGATGATGTCTGTGCTTGGGGAAGCGCCATCTTCTAAGTAACCTAATTGATCTTCAGCTAAAGTGATGGTGGCTGTGCCAACCTTTGTGCCTCTAACGATCGGTGCTTCAAGTTCATTATCCTTTACCTTTGTCTCATCGATCTTAGGTGTGATCGTCAATTGACCCGTATCCATATCATTTCTGACCCAGACACTGACTGGGCTTTTTAATACGACATTGACAGAAGTTTCTTTTCCGTTTTTCACATCGATCGATTTGAGTGAAGGAATGCTTGCGTTTGCTTTACCGATTTCTTTGACTGACCAGTTATCATAGCAATAATCCATCAAGCGAGCCGTCTCGGTGAAGCGAACGCTTGGGTTTTGCTCATGACCTTCAGCATTCAATATGACTGTAATGATGCGTTTGCCGTCTCGTTCGATGGTACCGACAAAACAAGCACCAGCAAAATCAGTTGTTCCAGTTTTTAGTCCATCAACGCCTTCTTTGAAGTTGATAAAACCTGGAAGCATCCAATTCCAATTGACCATTTCCACCGGGGATTGTGTGTTTTCACCAAACATTTTTGTTGCAGTGCTCGTCACTTCTAGTACCTCAGGGAAATCGAGTAACAGGTGACGTGCGATGATTGCTACGTCTTTTGCGGACATTTGATTTTCATCTGCCTCGCCAGTCCCTTCTGGACGATTTGCGCCAAGGTAAACATTGTTCAACCCAGAAACATTGACGATCGTTGCATTTTCAATGCCCCATTCTTTTAACTGGTCATTCATGACAGTCAGAAATGCTGTTTCACTACCAGAGATCTTTTCAGCTAAAGCGACCATTGATGCGTTGGCTGATTGGATAAAGGCAGAGTCAAAAAGTTCTTTTACAGTATAGGTATTCTCCTTATGTAAGGGAACATTCGATAAATTAGGTGCGATGCTTAATGTTTCAGCATAATCGGAGATTGCCACTTCATCATCCCAAGATAATTTTCCTTCTTTGACTTGGTCAAGTACGATGTACAACCCGATGATTTTTGAGATTGACGCGATCCCCATTGTTTTTTCTCCGTCTTGGTCGTATAAAATTTTTCCGCTTGTTGCATCCACAGCAAAGGCTGCTTGGGAATTCACAGAAAATGCTTCATCGGCCTGTACGGATAAAGTTGGCAAGAATGATCCTAACGTCAAAAGAAGCGTTGCCAACAGTAAAGCGAAATGTTTTTTCTTAGTGCCCATGTCCAATCTCCTTGTTTTCTAATTTGATTTGCTACAAATTAAAATTTTATCAGAGAGTGTGCGTAGTTTCAATCTTTCTGAAAAAAACTTTAGATAAACCAAACGAACACAAGAGGATAGTTAGCGTTGATTCTTTTTGACTCGCACAGGTTGAGCCTCGGGTTCATTTAGACGAAAGGCAGTGAATACAAATAGAGCAGTCATACCTAGTAAACTAAATATCATCAATAATTGCATAAAAACACCTCGATTTCTACTTTTCTTAATGTTATCAGTTAGGTATGAATAATTTCGCTGTGAAATGTAACGAATCATTGATGAAATTTTGAAGAATAGTTGAAGAAAACAAGCCTTAGTTAGAGATGAGATTGAAAACGTTTTTTTGTCTAGGGGTCATTTTGTTTTATGGATAAAAATGGTTGTGGTAGACTTTAGTTAGTAGTATTGAAGAAATGATTTTTAGGAGGGGTACGTTTATGGCGAAAAAGGATAGAGAGTTACTGTCACAACTGACTTCAGAAGGTGCCAAAGGACCATTTATTACTATTATGCTAAACACTCACGTTGCACATCAAGATGTGGAAAAAGATCAGATCAAATTCAAGAACTTTGCAAAAGAAGCAAAAAAACGTTTTGAAAAGAAATATGCGGAGCATGATTGGTCGATTTTTCAAAAAAAGATCGATCAACTACTAGAAGATGCTTCATTTTGGCGCAGTGCCACTGCGAGTGTCGCGGTGATCTTGTCTCCTGAAAGTACCATTGTTCATCGTTTGAGCATTCCAGTAGATGATCAATATTATGTAAGTGACCTACCTTATTTATTAGCGATCATCAAAAATGGACATTTTAACTACTCGTATTATTTACTGGGATTGAATCGTGATTCAATGAAGCTTTACGAAGTAAGCAACAAACAAGTAAAAGAAGTTGATCTACCCGAAGGAGCACCAACAGATGTGGTGACAGCTTTAGGCTCTGAGTTGACAGGTGGAGGTATCAACTACTCGTCAAATGGTAGTGAAGGCTCAACATTCCATGGGGTGAACCCGAAAGACGAAGAAGTTGAAATTGACTGGATCAATTATTATCAAGCGGTCGATGAATTTCTCAAAGACAGCTTGGATAATCCTGAAAAATGGCCTGTGTACTTGTACGCTTTGCCTGAAAATCAAACAATGTTCAAAAAAGTGGCAAAAAACCCTTATTACCGTTCAGATGTGGCGATCTCAGCTTCACCTGCCCAATTATCTTTAAAAGATATCGAAGCAGGTGCGAAGAAACTTTCGGATGAACTGGCAGCGAAGGAAGCAAGTAGCTACAATCAATTGTTAGATAAAAAATTCTTGGATCAACTAGTGGACATCGTGCCAGCAGCGAAAGAAGGGAAGATTTCTCACTTATTTATCGCAACCTCTAATCTGGCTGACGGATTTGGTGAAGACCCAGAAACAGAATACGACCGTCGACAAGTGTTGAATCAACTGGCTGACGACGTGATCACTAATGGCGGACAAGTCTTTATCTTGGATCAAAAAGATGCGCCTGACGAAAAGAGTTTGACTGCGATATTACGTTATTAGTCTCTAGGAACAGTACCTAGAAACGATTGGTCATCCATTTAATAAAAAAGGAAAAGCCATGCAGATCATTTACTTGATTTCGTGGCTTTTTCTTATTTCTCAGGAGAAAGATGAGAAGATCAGCAAGTTGAAAAGTGAATTTTTTTTAAGTGTAAATTAAAAACGTTCGTTTTTTTTGGAGAAATAAGCAAAAGAATGAAAAAAAAATAAAAAAAGTCCAAAATTTACTAGCTAAACTGTAATTAATGTGCTACAATAACTATGTAGTTTTTGTTCGGTAATCTTGGTAGTTTGTTTCAAATAAACATCTTCCAGATATTCACCATTCAAGTAATTGCAAAATATGTGTTTGATACACAAGGAGGATTTTTATTATGGAAACAGGTACAGTGAAATGGTTTAACTCAGAAAAAGGTTTCGGTTTCATTACAGCAGAAAACGGCAACGATGTATTCGTTCATTTCTCAGCTATCCAAGGTGATGGATTCAAAACTTTAGAAGAAGGCCAAACAGTAAACTTCGATGTTGAAGAAGGTCAACGTGGCCCTCAAGCAACTAACGTTGTTAAAGCTTAATTAACCCACTACTAAATAAAAGCTCAGTCTGCTAGTTCCTAGCGGTCTGGGCTTTTTTGTGTTTTCTTTTCATATGCTCTGATTCTCTACACCTTAGACATCGCCTTGCATGGTTGGATGAGTGATAACGAGAGAAGGAGGCTGGAAGTGGACTTACTGTTTCTCTTAGTGGCAAAGATAACAACAGACGTATGCTTTAGGTTGATTTCCTAAGAATTTTCAAGTGATTTGTAGTATAATTTCAAAAGAAGACTAGAGGGAAGAGAAGAGGAAGATATGTTGAAACCGAAAACTTATGCAGTCGTTGATATTGAAACGACTGGGACAAATCCAAAAGAAGATCGCATTATCCAATTTGGATGTGTCATGATCGAAGATGGGCGGATCACCTCTCGTTATTCGATGGATATCAACCCTGGGCGAAAAATCTCAAAACAGATCCAGCATTTGACAGGGATCACCAATCAACGTGTCCATCGTTCACCCTATTTTGAAGATGTAGCACAAACGATTTACAACCTTCTAGCGGATACTATCTTCGTGGCGCATAATATTTATTTTGATTATCAGTTTTTGAATCATGAATTGACTCGCTGTGGCGTACCTAAATTAAAGATTCCGGGAATCGATACGGTCGAGTTGGCACAGATATTTTTGCCGACCGAACCGAGCTTTCGTTTAGCTGATTTGTCAGAAAGTCTGGGTTTTATCCACGATAACCCCCATCAGGCAGACAGTGATGCAGAAGTGACAGCACAGTTGCTCTTACTGATTGAAGAACGGATGCGTCAGTTACCTTTAGTGACGCTTGAACAGATCGTGAAACTGAGCAAGCATACAGGGATGGATACCAGATTATTCATCGAACAAATCACCAACGAACTGAGAAAGCAACCACCCCCTTTATCCGATGAACTGGAAATCATCGAGGGGATCGCCTTACAAAAAAAAGAAGTCGAACTGTTTTCAGAAGTTTACTATGGCCATAAAGATTATCCAAGAAAAAAACAAGCGAAAGAAAAAATATTTGGAAAAACGTTGATATATCGTAAAGAACAAAATCGTTTGATGAATGTTGTCTATGATCATTTTACCAAAGATGAATCGAAAAATTTGATGATCGAAGCAGCGACTGGTATGGGTAAGACGATTGGTTATCTATTGCCTCTTAGCTACTTAGCCACACCGGAGAAGCCGGCAGTTATCAGTACGGTATCGCTTGTTTTACAAGAGCAGATCATGGAAAAAGATATTCCTTTGTTAAACCAATTATTCGACCAACCGATCCAAGCGACGATTATCAAAAGCTACCGCCATTATCTCGATTTGCAACGGTTTAAAGCCACACTACTTGAGCCAAAAGAGCAAAAGCAGTATGCACTCTATCAAATGACGGTTCTTGTCTGGCTGACACAGACGAAAACAGGAGATTTAGATGAGTTGCATCTAACGAATTTGAATCATGCCTTTTTTACAGATGTTTCGCATCGCGGGCTTGACTTTTTAGCGAAAAAACAAGCGTTCTATGAACAAGATTTTATTCGATTCTTGCATCGACAAATCAAGCAAAGTAACTTCTTGATCGTCAACCATGCTTTTTTAGTCCAAGAAACACAAAGAAAGACACCGTTGTTGCCTGAAAGTCCTTATTTATTGATTGATGAAGCACATCATTTGCCTGAGATTGCTGAAAAAGTCAATGATCAACGATTCAGTTTGAGCTATTTTAACAAGGAAGTACAATTATTCGAAGAACCTGACCGTTTGTTCGATCGCTTCAAAGGCTATCTTCCAGCCAATCATGAAGGCCAGCGCTGGCTTGATATCTACAAAGAAGAGTTGTCTGCGCTTCGTGAGGCACAGCTTTGTTTAGCTGAAGGGCTACTTGAGATCGTACCTCAACAAAAAAGACAAACTTACCCGGAAGAAGTCATGATCATGAAAGAGGACTTGGATAAATTATCTTTTGAAGCAAGTACAGCCATTGACCATCTTCATCTTTTTTACCAAGAAATAAAGGAATTGCAGTACAGGATCCGTTCAGGGTTAGAGGTGCTTCAAGAAAGTTGGACGAAGCAAATGCGTGTCGATCTTGCAAGTTTGTATGCTTTATTTGATCGTTTAGATCAACAAGCAAGTTTTATGGAAGAATGGTTGGAGAATTGGCAAGAAAGTTTAGTCCATTGGTTCGTTCCAGGTGCCACCCCTCAGCAGACGATGTTCCATCTCCACGATTTCACTGCCGCACTGATCCCAAACACAGTTTGGTATCAGCGCTATGAACGGATTTTATATATAGGTGGGACATTAAAAGTAGGTCCAGATCGTCAATATTTAGCGAAACGATTAGGAATTGAAGGAACTCCGCTGAAAGTCATTGCCTCTCCTTATGATTACGAAAAACAAGCACGGATCTTCGTACCAAAAGAAGCACCAGAGATCAATCAATTAAGTGGCACAGCATATGTCGATTATCTAACGGATGTGTTATACCAGTTGATCAGACAAGAAAAAAGACCAATTCTGGTTTTGTTTACCTCTCATGATGTTTTACAAAAGGTATATCAACGAATGCATTTGACAATGCTTGAACAAGGAAGAGAGATTTTAGCTCAAGGAATCGGTGGCAGTCGTGAGAAACTATTGAAACGCTTTGTTCTTTCTGAAATGAGCGTACTATTCGGTGCAGATAGTTTTTGGGAAGGCGTCGACCTGCCAGGAGATGCGTTACAATTAGTCGTCATTACGCGACTGCCATTCGATCATCCACAACGTCCGATGGTCAAAGCGAGAAATGCGTATTTAGAATCAGAAGGCATCAATCCTTTTTATCAAGAATCCTTACCAAAGGCAGCATTGAAGGTCAGACAAGCTTTAGGTCGTTTGATCCGTTCGGAAACGGACAAAGGCGTCTTGCTGATTTTAGATCGACGATTGGTGACCGCAAAATATGGCGCGAGGATCATTCATGCTTTACCTAAAAAAATACCTGTCCAAGAGGCGCCTTTTGAACAAATTTGTGAGGATATCCATGATTTCTTAAACAAAAACGAAGAAATTAAGCCATGATCGAGGACTATTTTCACCTCGAAATCTGTTATAATGGACATCAATGAAAAAAGAAGGAGCGACAGTCCTTGAAGAATCAGACAAACAAAGAACATACGATCAATCGCGTGTTATTAGGCTTGATCATCGCTTTATTAGCAGTAATCGTGATCAGCACTATTTTTTATCTGCGTGCGACACGCCCAATGACGCAAGCGAAACAAGAGGCGACAAAGCTAGCTGAACAATATGCAAATCTCGAGGAAGTGGACCAATTCTATTGGTTTACTCGAGAAGCCACTTATTTTTCATTAACAGGCCAAAACGATAAAGGGCAAGATATTGCAGTGATCATTCCTAAATCAGGTGAGCGAGTAAAAGTTTTAGAACAAAAAGCAGGATTGACCGAAGAAGCTGCCCGCCAAGAAATCAGCCAGAAGCATCCCGATCAACAAGTGGAAAAAGCTTCCTTAGGGATGTACAAAGATGAACCAGTATGGGAAGTCATTGCCAAAACGCCAGATGACCAGTTGAATTATTATTTAATTTCTTTTGAAACGGGAGAGGAAGTCAAAGTCATCAGCGGGATATAGAAAAGACGGATGAAAGGGTAGATTGGATGAAACAGTCAAAAAGAGTGGAACGCTTAGAGCCTTCCGTAACACTAGCAACTGCAGCAAAAGCAAAGGCATTGAAAGCACAAGGGAAAGACATTATCAGTTTGACCGTAGGAGAGCCTGATTTTGCTACACCTGAAAATATCCAAGAAGCAGCGATCGCAGCCATCAAGAATGGAAAAGCAAGTTATTATACGCCGACAGCGGGTATTCCAGAATTAAGGCAGGCAATCGTTTCGTATCTGGAAACCTATTATGGATTGACTTACGATGCTTCTCAGACGATTGTGACAGACGGGGCGAAATTTGCCCTTTATGCCTTATTCCAAACGATCCTAGATCCAAAAGATGAAGTCATCATTCCAGTGCCTTATTGGGTGAGCTATGGGGAACAAGTCAAGTTAGCAGAAGGTGTCCCTGTTTTTGTCACGGGTCAAGAAGTCAATGATTTCAAAGTGACCCTTGAACAATTGGAACAAGCACGTTCTTCCAAGACAAAAGCAGTCATTATCAATTCTCCTTCCAATCCGACAGGGATGATCTATACAAAAGAAGAACTACAAGAGATTGGTGAATGGGCAGTAAAAAACGATATTTTAATAGTTGCTGATGATATTTATGGCCGATTAGTTTATAATGACAATGAGTTTACTCCAATTGCAACGATTTCAAAAGCAATACGTGAACAGACGATAATCATCAACGGTGTATCAAAAACCTATGCAATGACAGGCTGGCGTATCGGATACGCGGTCGGCGATCAAAAAATCATTGATGGGATGATTGCGATTGCGTCACAATCAACTAGTAACCCAACTGCAGTCAGTCAATATGCGGCTGTGGAAGCACTACAAGGGGAACAAGATACCGTTGAAGAGATGCGCAAAGCATTTGAAGAACGTCTAGACATCGTATTTCCGCTTGTTGCTGATTTGCCCGGGGTGTCGGTCAATAGACCACAAGGCGCATTTTACTTGTTTCCGAATGTGAAAGAAACGTTAGCGATATGTGGCTATGAACAAGTGACTCCGTGGGTCGAAGATCTACTAGAAGAAGCAGGGGTTGCTCTAGTTACAGGTGAAGGTTTCGGCGCACCGGAAAATGTTCGTTTGAGTTATGCGGCGAATCTAGCAACGTTAGAAGAAGGAATCCGACGAATCCAACGTTTTATTGAGAGTAAAAGTCAAAACGAATAGAAATTATTATAGGACAAAGGAGAATTTTACGTGGAACAAATTCAAATCATCGATTCAAAAAAACATGTAGGCGAAACAGTAACGATCGGTGCTTGGGTCGCTAATAAGCGTTCAAGTGGGAAAATCGCCTTTTTACAATTGCGAGATGGGACAGCATTCTTCCAAGGAGTTGTCGTAAAAAGCGAAGTGCCTGAGGAAGTTTTCCAAATGGCAAAAAATCTTTCTCAAGAAACATCGATCCTTGTGACAGGTGAGATTCGTGAAGACAGCCGTTCTAAATTTGGCTATGAGATCGGGATCACGAACATTGAAGTAGTAAGTGAAAGCCATGATTATCCGATCACACCAAAGGAACATGGAACAGATTTCTTGATGGATCATCGCCATTTATGGTTACGTTCTTCTCGCCAACACGCAGTGATGCAGATTCGAAATGAAATCATCCGTGCAACCTACGAATTTTTCAACAACAACCAATTCGTTAAAATCGATCCACCGATCTTGACTGGTTCTGCGCCAGAAGGAACAACCGATCTATTTGAGACAAACTACTTTGACCAAAAAGCGTATCTGTCACAAAGTGGCCAATTGTATATGGAAGCTGCTGCAATGGCATTTGGTAAAGTATTTTCATTTGGACCAACTTTCCGTGCTGAAAAATCAAAAACACGTCGTCATTTGATCGAATTTTGGATGATTGAACCTGAAATGGCGTTCACGCATCAAGAAGAAAGCTTAGAAGTACAAGAACAATATGTTGCTTTCTTAGTTCAAAGTGTATTAGATAACTGCGAGTATGCTTTAGACGTCTTAGAACGTGATAAAGAAGTATTGAAAACTTATACTAAATTACCTTTCCCACGTATCACGTATGATGATGCTATCGAGTTATTGAAGAAAAATGGCTTTGACGATATCGAGTGGGGCGATGATTTCGGTTCACCACACGAAACGTTCATTGCGAACTCATTTGAACAACCAGTCTTTATCTTGAACTATCCAAAAGCGATCAAACCATTCTATATGAAACCACATCCAACAAGAGAAGATGTCGTGATTTGTGCAGATATGATCGCACCTGAAGGATATGGAGAGATCATCGGCGGAAGTGAACGTGCGACTGACTATGATTTCTTACTTGAACAAATCAAGAATCATGGCTTAGACGAAAAAGAATACTCATGGTACCTAGATCTACGTAAATACGGATCTGTTCCACATTCTGGTTTCGGCTTAGGCTTAGAACGTACAGTGACTTGGATCTCAGGGATCGATCATGTACGTGAAGCAATTCCATTCCCACGTTTGTTAAATCGTATTTACCCATAAGAAATAAGACGCGTTCCACGAAAATCGTTCATCGGATTTTCGTGGAACGCATTTTTTTAAGAAGTAGTTATAAAATCACTAATGTTCCATTTCCTTCTTTCTTTGGCTAGACGTGTATGGGATAATAACGTAAAAGTAGCATGGAAAGTAGGGGATGAGATGGAACAACGACTTTTATTCATTGGAGATAGTATCACAGATGCGGGTAGAGAAACTGACGATCTCGGTCATGGCTATGCACTGTTAACAGCAGCAAAATTGGCTGCGAGTGATCCAGAAAACACGTGGACATTCGTCAATCGCGGAATCGGCGGAAATAAGTTGGCAGACCTCAAGAAGCGCTGGCAAGCAGACTGCATCGATTTGAAACCTGATATCGTCTCAATTTTGATCGGCATCAATGATACATGGCACAATGTAGGCGAGCCTGAAGCATTTGCGACAAAAGAATCCTTTACTCGTTTTGAAGCAGATTATCGGTATTTACTTGATCGTTTAGTGGAAAGTGGCATCAAAAAAATCGTCTTGATGGAACCATTTGTTTTGCCAGAGCCTGAAGATCGGAGAAGTTGGCGTAGTGATCTTGATCCAAAGATCCACTTGATTCGTCAACTAGCAAAAGAATATCAAGCAGTTTTTGTCCCGTTAGATGGAACGTTGAATTCTTTAGGCATCTCATATGGCTATGAGAAATACACAGGGGATGATGGTGTCCATCCGACACTACTGGGTCATGAAACGATTGCCAATATTTGGATAGAAACGGTCAAAAAAAGAAAAGAGTGGTTTGAATGATCATTCGGCCAGCAACCGAAGCAGATCTACCGATGATCAATACGTTGATCAGGCAACAAGAAAATCGATTCTTGGAGGAACTAACGTTGCCAGATATAAACGATCCATTGAATATATCGTTTATAGCAGCACAAGATGACGCAGAAAAACCAATGATTTTCGCTTTTGGACAAGCGAGACAAATCGAAACGACTGACGCAGATCAGCAAACTGGTGAACTGATTCAAACGATTTTTGTAGCAGTCGATCATGAAAGAACCGTAGCCGCTCAGTTTATGGAGCAGTGGTTATTAGAAGCAAAAAAACGTAAAATCAAGAGAGTCGATTTCAATAGTTTTTAACGTAAGGCTCTCGTTAGAATGGAGAAAGAAACAATGAGTTGTATTGGAAATATTATTTGGTTTATTTTTGGTGGTTTACTCGGTGGACTTAGTTGGGCGATAGCAGGTGTGTTATGGTGTATCACAATTGTTGGTATTCCGGTCGGGCTACAATGCTTTAAACTAGCTTCTTTATCGTTTGCACCCTTTGGAAAAGAAGTCATTTATACAAACAATGGCGTATCTTTGATCGTCAATATCATTTGGTTGATCGTGTCAGGTCTACCGATTGCTCTAGGGCATGTCATCAGTGGGATTTTACTTTGTATCACGATCATTGGTATTCCTTTTGCAAAGCAGTCCTTCAAATTAGCCCGCCTAGCGCTGATGCCGTTTGGGGCAGAAATTGTTTAAATAGTGACTAAATATAAAAGTAACTCTCTTGCACAGTTGTTTGTCTGTCGAAAGAGTTACTTTTTTTTACACTTAGCGAGTGATATCTGTATGTTTTTTAGGTATTTGCTTACTCAAAAAATTCGATTTGTTGGTTGCGTCTACTATGCGATGATTAAAATTCGCTTGTGTAAGGGACGGATATGTTGGAGAAGTTGGACTTAGCACGTCTGTGGAGTTACTTTTAGAGGTCTGTCTATCAGAAAAAATCCTTTCTCTGAATGTTTTGACTGTTGCCCCAAATCGCTGGCTCTTAACTTTTACTTTTCGTCGATAGGTCTCTTTTGATGATTGATCCGTTCCATCAATGATTGCGCTGATGTGAGCATCCAATGGTTTCAATCGTCTGGAATCATCATAAAAAACATGATAATAATAAGGTGCGACCTCGACGGATTGATTTTTAACAAATGTTTTAGGTGTTCTAGGATCTTGGTAGACTTTCTTTACGAAATCATTCGAAATTTCAACAAAGTCATCTCTTGAGATAGTTTCTTTTAGACCAGTGATGTTTTTTCGCTGTTCATAATGTTTCCATAGCTGGAAAAATTTTTCATTATGCTTTGTGTTTTCACCTAGAAAAGTCTGATAGAAACGTTTGCGAAATGCTATTGATGTACAAAATTTTGGTTTTACTTTGCCTTCAGCAAAGGGGGGCGTGAATGTAGCCTCTTGGCAATGATGAAGGACACTTCGAAAGGCAGTAAGTGGTTCTAAGATGGGGCAAACAGGAATTAGCGCATATCGTCTCATGTCAAAATCAAGATTCTTTGGTGGCGTTTCTGAGAGTTGGTTGATTGCATCAATGATATTGACTTTAGATTCGCTATGATGTTCGAGTTTTGTAGCAAAAAGTATTTTACTTAACGTTTCCAAATGATCTGCTGGGATAGTTGATAACTGATTACCCATGTTGGTATTTGCCGCAAATTTATCTATTTTAGCGACAAGATAGTCATGTTCTTGCTTATAGATGATCAAAGTATAAATATGATTATGATGATAAGAAGGACTTACAATGTATGAAGGAATAATCATAAAACTCGCTGGATCATTTTTTTTCAGATTTTCGATTTCCTGTTGCAATTCTGCCGGTTTTTTCATTTCGTAGTATGTAATCGTACTTTTTAAAGACTGGATCACTTTAGTTTTTTGCGTTTCATTGATCAAGGCATGATCAACATCATTTTCGATCATTTTGATAAATCTTGAAAATAAAAATTGGTAATTCTTTTTCCCGTCTGCACCTACAACTTCAAACGCTGCTGCATTTCCTAATCTTAGAGCAAGTGCCAATTGATGGTATTGTCCGTCAAAATCAAGCATATTTCTTCTCCTTATCTTTTGATCTTTCAAAGATATTCTCCTTTATTTTCTATTGTAAAAAGTTTATCATTCGTCACTTTTACATAAGAAACTTCTTTTACACCTTAAAGAAATAATGATTCTCCCGAACGATACTTAAATCATGATCCGTTGTTACTATGATTTGACATATGAATACTCATTCATGTATAATAACTTATGAAGAGATAGTCATATGTTTAGTAAGGAGGGACTTAAAATGAAAAGTTATCAATTAGAAGGTTTAGATTGCGCAAATTGTGCGATGAAAATCGAAAAAAAAGTACAAGCAATACCTGGCGTAAAAGAAGCATCGGTCAATTTTGCGACTGGAAAAATGATGATCGATGCAGATAAAGCTGTCATTGAAACGATTGAAAAGCAAGCAACAGAAGAAATCCATCAATTAGAACCAGATGTCAAAATAATCGAAGTGAAAAAGCAGACAAGTAAAAATCATGAACCAGAAAAAGAAAATAAAACAGCATTGTTACGTATCGCCATAGCGTCACTTAGCTTGCTTTTATTGTTTTTATGGAAGCCTGCTGAGCCAATTCGTTTCATTACTTTTTTGGCCATTTTTGTTCTCATTGGCTTTGATGTTATCAAGCAAGCGTTCGTCAATATTCGTAAAGGACAAGTGTTTGATGAAAACTTTTTGATGTCGATTGCAACGATCGGTGCGATGATGATCGGTGAATATCCAGAAGCAGTTGCTGTCATGTTGTTTTATCAAATCGGTGAGTATTTCCAACATTTTGCGGTCGATCAGTCTCGTCGGTCAATTCGTGAGTTGATGGCGATCCGACCGGAAGTTGCTCATGTGATCACTGAAACCGGCTTGGTAAATAAGCAACCAGAAGAAGTGCGGATCGGTGAGTCGGTCATGGTCAAACCAGGTGAAAGAATTCCTTTGGACGGAACGATTTTGAAGGGACAATCCCTCGTAGATACATCTGCATTAACAGGAGAATCATTGCCTAAAGAAGTGATGAGTGGTGAAAATGTATTAAGTGGTTTTATCAATAAGACCCATCCTTTAACCATCGAAGTAAAAAAGAACTATGAAAATTCGACCATCAGCAAATTATTAGAACTAGTGGAGACAGCAAGCAGTAAAAAGGCACCAGCTGAAAAATTCATCACTAAGTTTGCTCGTTACTATACGCCGATCGTTGTTGCTTTAGCTGTTCTTTTAGCAACTGTCCCACCCTTACTTTTTGAAGGAGATTTTTCTGAATGGATTTATCGAGCATTGACATTTCTAGTGATCTCTTGTCCATGTGCATTGGTCATTTCTGTTCCACTTAGCTTTTTCGGAGGAATCGGTGGGGCTAGTAAACGGGGGATACTTGTAAAAGGTGGAAATTATCTAGAACTTTTAGCTCGTACAGAAACAGTGGTATTTGACAAAACAGGTACCCTGACTAAGGGTGATTTTGCCGTACAAAAAGTTGTTTCTACCATTGACGAGAAAGCGTTTATGAAATATGTGGCGAGTCTAGAAAATCTATCGACACATCCAATCGCCAAGGCGGTCATGGATACCTACAGTGGCCCGTTATATGAAATTGAAGAACCTGTAGAAATCGCTGGTGAAGGAATCAACGCACAGGTCAAGGGACAAGAGGTACTTGTCGGAAATCAAAAATTATTGGCTCGCTATGGAGTCGAGCAACCAGAGAATCATGAAATAGGAACAATGATCTATTTAGCGATCGACAGTCAGCTCATGGGCTATTTAGTTATCGCGGATACGATCAAAGCAGATGCAACATTTGCTATCGAGACATTGAAAAAAGTCGGCGTCAAAAAGACAGTGATGTTGACAGGTGATGCTAAAACGATTGCGGAACAAGTCGCAAAAGAGGTAAGGGTTGATGCAGTCTATAGTGAACTGCTTCCAGAAGATAAGGTAGAAAAATTAGAAGCTTTGATGAACGAAACGACTCAGAAAACTGCCTTTGTCGGTGATGGGATCAATGATGCACCGGTATTAGCTCGAGCAGATGTGGGAATCGCCATGGGTGGTTTAGGCAGTGATGCAGCCATTGAAGCAGCCGATGTCGTCATCATGAACGATGAGCCATCAAAACTTGCGGAGGCGATTCAAATTTCAAGAAAAACGTTGAAAATCGTCAAGCAAAATATTGCGTTTGCTATTGGAGTAAAAGTGATCGTATTGGTTCTCGGAGCTATTGGCTTTGCTTCTATGGGAAATGCAGTCTTTGCCGATGTCGGTGTGACCCTGATAGCAGTTTTAAACGCCATGCGTGGGCTATCTGTCAAAAAAGTCAAATAAACAGTCAAAAAAGCACCGTTAAACCACAGAAATCATTTATTTGAGGACTGTGGTTTTTCTGTGATTAAAATAACTGGAAGATTTTAATTGTTCTGAAAATTCCAAAATAGTTAGAAAATAATTCATGTTTGTGAGCCTTTAGATTAGGTGTTAGAGGATAAAATGAAAAATAAATGTAAAAACAATGTGTTTTACCTAAAATAATCCACAAATAAAATAACGAAGTGTTGTAAACATTATGAAAATTGAATATGATAGTCAATGAATAATTATTAAATATTTATAAAGGAGAAATCAGATGAACGAAAAACAACTGCGCTGGTTTACAGTAGCGTTGATTGCATTCAACATGGTCTGGGGTATGGGGAATGTCGTCAATAACTACGCGCAACAAGGAATCTCAGTAATCACTTCATGGTTATTGATCCTGGCTATTTATTTTATCCCCTATGCACTGATCGTCGGTCAATTAGGATCAGCATTCAAAGATAGTAAAGGGGGCGTTAGTTCTTGGGTAGAAAATACTACTTCGAATAAACGCTTAGCTTATTATGCTGCCTGGACATACTGGGTCGTGCACATTCCATACTTAGCACAAAAACCACAAGCGATTTTGATTGCAGCTGGCTGGGCAGTTCAAGGAAATGGCGATATCGTCAATACGATGTCTGTCCAAATGGTCGCAGTGATCTCCTTGATCATTTTCTTAGCTTTCTTGTATCTATCAACAAAAGGCTTATCAACGTTGAAAGTTATCGGTGGTTTAGCAGGTACAGCGATGTTCGTCATGTCATTATTATTCATTTTACTTGCTGTTACTGCGCCATTCATCAATCCAACGATGGAATTTGCGACAGCAAATATGAACCAAGTCAAAACGTATATTCCTAAGTTTGACTTTAGTTACTTTACGACTGTTTCAATGTTAGTCTTTGCTGTAGGAGGCGCTGAGAAAATCTCTCCTTATGTTAATTCTACACGTAACCCGGCAAAAGAATTTCCAAAAGGGATGATCTTTTTGGCAGCGATGGTCGGTATCTGTGCTGTTTTAGGTTCTGTAGCAATGGGTATGTTATTTGCAAGTGACAATATTCCTAAAGATTTAATGGCAAACGGTGCGTACAGTGCCTTCCAAATCTTAGGTAACTATTATGGTATTGGCAATGCATTGATGATCATCTATGCATTGACGAATATGGTTGGTCAAATTTCTGCCTTGGCATTTTCTATTGATGCGCCATTGAAGATCTTGTTAGCCGATGCAGATCCAGAATTTGTGCCAAGTTGGTTACGTAAACGTAACCGTAAAGGAACGTTGGTCAATGGTTACATGTTAACTGGTATCTTAGTCGGTATCATCATCCTATTACCGATTATTGGTATCAAAGATATGAATGAATTAGTTAAATGGTTGACGAACTTAAATTCAGTCGTTATGCCAATGCGTTACTTATGGGTATTCCTAGCCTACATGATGTTGAACAAAGCATACAAAAAATTCACGTCGGAATATAAGTTCGTGAAAAATCCTAAAGTTGGATTCATCTTTGGTGCTTGGTGTTTTGCTTTCACTGCGTTTGCATGTATTTTGGGAATGGTACCAAAAGTGGAATACGCTGCTGATCCAAAAGCTTGGTGGTTCCAATTGATCTCAAATATCGTCACACCGATCATTTTGATTTTACTAGGTATGATCTTACCAGCGATCGCACGTCGTGATAATAAGAAAAATCCATTGAAAGAACCAGTTTCTCAACTTTAAAATAAGATTTGACCGAATCAGTCCAACGATTGGTTCGGTCTTTTTTTACGTTATTAAGAATAAGAGGTAAAATAAAAAGATGACCATTCGAAGGAGGACAAAATGAAAATAATGATTATTGGACAGTCGGGTGCAGGTAAGTCCACACTTGCAAGAAGCTTACAAGCAACGACAGGAAGCCCTCTTTTAGCTCTCGATCGATTGTGGCTAGCAACGGACTATGGAAAAGCAGCCAAACAATGGTTGTTAAAAGAACAGGAAAAATTTATGGCGGAGAACAAGGATTGGATCATCGAAGGAAATTATCTATCGATTGCAAAAGATCGAATTGAACAAGCTGACTTGATCCTAATGCTTCGCTTGCCGAGATACCGAGCGATGTATCGTGTGATCAAGCGTTCGCTCAAACGAAAAGTAGATAAAAGTACCCGTCCAGATGTTCCAGAAGAATTTATAGAAAAATTCGACAAAGAATATTTGGACTTTTTACTTTTTGTTTGGCGTTTCAAGAACGAGAGGGAACCCTTAGCGATCAAAAAAATCTATGAACAAGGAGCAGAAGAGAAATTAGTCATTTTGAATGGTTCACGACAGCAAAAAAAATTTCTAGAGCAATGGCGAAGTAAAAGTAGTTGACACGTTTCGTTTACAAGTGTAATCTGTATTTAGAAATTAAGTTTACGTTTGTAAACGAAAAGGAGAGTGATACATATGGAAGAAGTGAAAAAGCCAATCAAAATCAGTGATTCAGAGTGGGAGATCATGCGTGTCATCTGGACATTAGGAGACACCACAGCTCAGGAAATCACACAGATCCTTTCTGAATCAATGGGCTGGAAAGCAGCAACAGTCAAAACGTTATTAGGACGACTTGTCAAAAAAGAAGCGATTTGGACAGAACAAGAAGGGAAAAAATTTATTTATCATCCAGCGGTGTCTGAAACAGATACTGTGCAAAGTGCCGCAGAGAATTTATTCTCACATATTTGCGCGAAGAAAATCGGCGAGACGATTGCAGATCTTGTCTCAGAAGCAACTTTAACACAATCAGATATTGACCAAATCATGGCAGAACTAAAGAAAAAAGAGCCAGTAACAAATATCCAGTGCAATTGCATTCCAGGACAATGTCATTGCCATCAAAACAACTAGGAGGAAACCAGCGATGAAAACAAAAGTAACGATCAAAGGAATGAGCTGTAAACATTGCGTTGCAAGAGTGGAAGAAACGGTCAATGCGCTACCGGGTGTAAAAAAAATCAATGTCAACTTAAAAAAAGAGATCGGAACTGTGTCATTAGATGAAACAGTGATCCAACCATCAACCGTATGTCAAGCAATCAATGATTTAGGCTATCAAGCAGAGGTGATTTAAATGGAGCATCCAGCTAAAAAAGACACACTGGTGATTACTGGAATGACTTGTGCCAATTGTGCTGCACGAATCGAAAAAGAGTTGAATGAACAGCCCGGTGTATTATCTGCGACTGTTAATCTGGCAACAGAAAAAGCGACGATCAATTATCAGGAAGTATCGATCGAAGAACTGATCCAAAGTGTTGAAACCATTGGTTATGGTGCGATTTTATATGATGAGGCCCATAAGCAAAAAATTGCAGAAGAAAAGCAAACTTATTTAACAAAAATGAAGCGAGATGTCATCATAGGTGCTCTCTTGACGATTCCTATGATGATCGCGATGATTGCAATGATGTTAGGTTTTCATGGAACGCTTGTCCATTTTTTCCATGATCCATGGGTCCAACTGATTTTAGCAATCCCTGTCCAGTTTTATATTGGTTGGCGCTTTTATGAAGGAGCGTATCATGCCATCAAAACAAACGCACCCAATATGGATGTGTTAGTGGCAATCGGTACGACCGCTGCATTTGCGCTTAGTGTATACAATGGTTTTTTCAGTACACATTCATCGGACTTATATTTTGAAAGTAGCAATATGATCATCACGCTGATTTTGTTAGGAAAATATTTGGAACACACAGCCAAAAGTAAAACCGGCGATGCCATCAAGCAGTTGATGTCTCTTCAGAAAAAAACAGCACAGGTCATAAAAAATGGCGAAGAAAAGACCATACCAATCGAGGAAGTAGCGATTGGGGATATTTTACTCGTCCGACCGGGAGAACAAATCCCAACAGATGGGAAAGTCATCAAAGGGGATAGTGCGATCGATGAAGGAATGCTGACTGGAGAAAGTGTGCCAGTTGAGAAAAAAACGGGTGATCTACTCTTCGGTGGCACCATCAATTCCACAGGGATTCTTGAAATGACGGTGACGCAAGTAGGAAAAGGAACCGTCCTCTCACAAATCATCCAAATGGTGGAAGATGCCCAAGGAAGCAAAGCACCGATCCAAAAAATTGCTGATAAGATTTCTGGCATTTTTGTACCTATCGTGTTAGTCATTGCCTTCGTTACCTTAATAGCCACAGGACTAATCAGTGGCAACTGGGAACTGGCAGTGATCCATAGTGTTTCAGTGTTAGTCATCGCTTGTCCTTGTGCGTTAGGACTAGCGACGCCAACTGCTATCATGGTTGGTACAGGCTTAGGCGCACGAAAGGGTATTTTGATCAAAGGCGGCGAGGCATTAGAAGCTGCGACACATCTAGACACGATTCTTTTAGATAAAACTGGTACGATCACACAAGGGAAACCAGTGGTCACAGACGTTATCGGTGACGAAGAAGTGTTAACGATCGCCACCACATTAGAGCAAGGTTCAGAGCATCCTTTAGGCAAAGCCATTGTGACTTATGGAAAAGAACAGTCGATCACGACTTTGCCTGTGCTTCAAGCAAAAGCACATCCGGGTGCTGGGATCAGTGGAGAAATCAACGGAACATCTTATTTTATTGGTACGAGAAAACGACTAGTCGAGATGAACGTTTCATTTGAAGCGTATCAAGAACAAGCGTTACAATTAGAAGGACAAGGAAAAACCGTAATGTTTCTTGCAGATGATAGACAAGTATTGGGTATGATCGCTGTGGCTGACCAGATCAAAGAACATGCGCGATCAGCAATCCAACGATTACAAGCCCAAGGATTGGCAGTTTATATGGTCACAGGGGACAATCAATCGGTTGCAACGACGATTGGAAAAGAAGTGGGTATCTCGCCAGAACACATCTTTGCTGAAGTATTACCTGATGAAAAAGCAGGCTATGTCGAAAAATTGCAAAAAGAAGGAAAACAAGTGGGAATGGTCGGCGATGGTATCAATGATGCTCCCGCCTTGGCTTTAGCAAATGTCGGCATCGCGATGGGTAGTGGCACTGATATTGCCATGGAAACAGCAGATGTAACGTTGATGAATAGTCAACTCTCGTCGATTGGACAAACGATCGAGCTTTCAAGTGTGACCTTGAAAAAAATCAAACAAAACTTATTTTGGGCATTTATTTATAACACGATTGGCATTCCGTTTGCTGCGTTTGGCTTACTGAATCCAATCATTGCCGGAGGAGCGATGGCCTTTAGCTCAATCAGTGTGTTACTCAATTCATTAAGTCTAAACCAAAAAATGAAGAAATAAACGGTTCAACAAAGGAAAGGACAGAATGAAAATGAACGAGCAAAAAAAACGAACGATGCACGAGCATCATCATGATGAAACGAAGGAACAAACGAACATGACACACCAAAAGATGGACCATACGAAAATGAACCACGAGACCATGGCACATGAGCATCACTCAATGGATCATAGTTCGATGGATCATAGTTCGATGGATCATAGTTCAATGGATCACAGTTCAATGGATCATCATGACCATATGAGCGGTGGGATGGATCATTCGATGCACATGGGGAATTTCAAACAAAAATTTTGGTTGTCCTTGTTGCTAGCGATTCCGATCATCTTGTTTTCACCCATGATGGGTATGGAATTTCCCTTTCAAGTGACTTTCCCTGGCTCTGATTGGCTCGTCTTGATCTTGGCGACCATCTTATTCATCTATGGCGGACAACCCTTTTTAAGTGGTGCTAAAATGGAATTGAAACAAAAAAGTCCAGCAATGATGACCTTGATTGCTATGGGAATCAGTGTCGCCTATGTTTATAGTGTCTATTCTTTTATCGCAAATCTCATCAATCCCCATACTCATGTGATGGACTTCTTCTGGGAATTGGCGACGTTGATCGTCATCATGTTGTTAGGACACTGGATTGAAATGAGTGCCGTTTCTAATGCAAGTAATGCGTTACAGAAATTAGCAGAATTATTACCGGAAACGGTCAAACGATTACGTACAGATGGGACAGAAGAGACAATTTCTTTAAAAGAGGTCAAAGAGGGCGATCATTTAGTCGTTCGAGCAGGAGATAAAATGCCAACGGATGGGAAGATCCTGAAAGGTGAAACGATCGTGGACGAATCTGCCGTAACTGGCGAATCAAAAGGGGTCAAAAAACAAACATCTGATCCAGTGATCGGTGGTTCGATCAATGGAGACGGCACCATTGAAATCGAAGTGACCGGAACAGGTGAAAATAGCTATTTAGCCAAAGTCATGGATATGGTCCGTCAAGCACAAGGTGAAAAGTCAAAACTAGAATCTTTGTCTGACAAAGTAGCAAAATGGTTGTTTTATGTGGCATTGATCGCCGGTCTATTGGCATTTGTTGTGTGGCTGATTTTAACCGATTTACCAACTGCTTTAGAACGGATGGTCACTGTCTTCATCATCGCTTGTCCCCATGCGTTAGGTTTGGCGATTCCTCTAGTGGTGGCACGTTCAACGTCGATTGCTGCTAAAAATGGGTTGTTGCTTAAAAGTCGTCGCGCCTTAGAACAAGCTAATGAGTTAGATGTCATCATGCTGGATAAAACAGGTACGTTGACGGAAGGAAAATTCACCGTCACTGGTATCGAAAGCTTAGACGATGATTATCCTCAAGAAGAACTATTGAAATATTTAGGTGCCTTAGAAGCGAACGCCAATCATCCATTAGCCATTGGGATCATGCGTTATTTGAAGGAACAGAATATTTCTCCTTATCAAGCAGAAAATCAAAAAAATCTTTCAGGGGTTGGCTTAACTGGAACAGTAGCAGATAAGAATGTAAAAGTAGTCAACGAAAAAGAAATCAAACGTTTAGGAATTGAAATTGAAAAGGAACGACTAACGCCTTACGAAGAGCAAGGGAATACAGTTAGTTTTCTATTGATCGATGATCGTTTAGTCGGATTAGTGGCATTAGGTGACATCATCAAAGCAGAAGCAAAAACCTTTATTCAAAGTCTCAAAGAAAGAAAGATCACTCCGGTGATGTTGACTGGTGATAATCAACATGCCGCAGAAGTGGTCGCGCAATACTTAGGTATCGAAGAGTTTTATGGTGGGCTTTTACCAAATGACAAGGAAGACATCGTCAAACGTTATCAGGAACAAGGAAAAAAAGTCATCATGGTCGGTGACGGAATCAACGACGCCCCAAGTTTAGCACGTGCAACGATCGGGATGGCAATTGGAGCAGGAACCGATATTGCGATCGATTCAGCGGATGTTGTTTTGATCAACAGTGACCCAAAAGATATCTTGCATTTCTTGGATCTAGCTAAACAAACGAGAAAGAAAATGATCCAAAATCTATGGTGGGGAGCGGGTTACAACATTCTTGCCATTCCTTTAGCAGCAGGGATTCTTGCACCCATCGGAATTTTGTTAAGCCCAGCGATCGGAGCTGTCTTGATGTCATTGAGTACCGTAGTTGTAGCATTGAATGCGTTGACGTTGAAGATCAAAGAATGATCATTTTTAGTAAATAATTATTGAATAAAGAGTGAATATGACTATGTCAATGGGAGGTCGGGACAGAAGTGTTCAACCTCAAGATATAAGGCGCCAGCCACGAAAATTGTTCTTCAAATTTTTGTGGCTGGCGTCTTATATCTTGAGGTTACTTCTGTTCTCGCCGTCTATTCGTTTTTAAATGGAGGGAGGGAACTAAGGTCCTACTTCCTTTTTTTGTCATTGGTACGATTTACACAAACGAGAGACTTTGGATTAATTTCTGGTTAATTTTGTAAATTAGTAAAATAAGAAAAACAAAAAATATTTCTTTGCGTACTTTATATAAGAGACATTTTCAGAGTATTGATGAGCCACTCTGGAAAAACTATTGATAGAGTGAGGTTAAGCAATGAATTGGCAAACATTACTAACAAAAAATGCACAGAATATCTTTTTACTGATCAACCAAATGAAAGATCTGACATGGAAGAAAAGCGACTTAGCAAAAAGGATGGATGTTGATGTCAAAACGATCGATCGTTATTTGAAGCGATTGAAATCAGAGGATTATCCCTTAGAACTAGCGTATGATAAAAAAGAAGTCCAACTCGTCTACCACCAAGCATACAATGAACCATTTCTTTTGTTTGAATTTTTGATCCGATCGGATTCGTTCTGTTTACTACGGGATCTGATTTTACAAAGGGAATACTCCTTCGAATATGATCGTTCCGCACAAGAACGATTGAAAAAATGGTTAGGGGATTATCATCTTTCTTTTTCCTATAAAAAGCAGCAAATCTATGGTTCTGAACGAAAAATCAGATATTTACTTTTTTGCTTTCTCAAAGAGTTCCCAACTTTTTTTAAGGAAGACCATGATCAAACATTTTCAGAACTATTCATCCAACTTCTAGATCATCGTCCCAAACATACAGATATTGAGATTTTTACAAATCATCAATTGTTCTTCTATGAGATTTTTCCAGAACTACTCTTTCGCTCTGAACAAAAGCTTCCGACAAAAGAAAAGAATTATCGGGCTATCCTGCGACTGAATAGCCATTTGATCACAGACAAGCGGTGGGAAAAGATCGAAAAAACCTCCGTCTATCAAAAATTATCGATTGTTACTGAAAAATTAGATTCATTATTTTGGTTGACGAATGATTTTGAAAGTTCCAACAAAAAGAAAATAACAAGAGTACTATTCCAAGAGTGGTTGAAATATTCAATTGGTCTTCATGATCGCTTTATCCATGAAGAAGCCGTTGCCTACCAAGCATTGGCAGACACGATCCCTAATTTCATTGAGAAATCAAACCAGTTTCGTATCGCTTTACAACAAGCTTTGTTTCAGCCAACGACCGATTGGGCAAAGATGTTGCTGAAATTATTGAATGAACGAGGCTATTTGGAGATGTATGCACCGGAAGTGAAAATCGTGTTCTTTTTTCGCTATGACCACGAAGAAGCTAGACGACTTGCAGCCATCTTAGATAAAACGTTACGTCATCGTAAACGAACATCGATCCATGTATGTACCAGAAGTAAGCCACCTAGTTATGCTCAACTTGTCATCACAGATCACTTTTTTTCTGCTAGTCTCACTAATGATCAGAAAACATATTTTTATCAAGATTCACTAGGAATCGAAAGACTATTATCAGACATCGATTATTGGATCAACACAAAGATAACTTTTACGAGTAAACGAATCATCGAGCGCTAGAATATGCTATAATGGACTGGAAAAACAAAGGAGGAAAATCCATTGGAATTAAAGAAACTAGAAGTACCTACATCTTCGATTACAGAAGTTAAAAGATCGCCGATGGATGTGTTTGACCAAGCTAGAAAAGCTGAAACAGGCGTATATATTTTTAATCGTGAAAAAGTTGCTGGTGTGATGTTGACCCAAGAGCAATATGAAACGTTGTTGCAAGAATTAGCCACGCTTCGCCAACTCATTGCGACAGAAACAGAAGAGACAAAAACAAATGGATCAGCGACAAACGAACCATTCACAAAAAATCGCACGGCCATCGTATCCACTTCTGAATCGTTAGATGAATTGGTTAGCGTCTTAAAACAATATTTAGTTACAGGTGTGTCTATCTCTGCTAAAAATCTTGATGAACGAATGGTAGCATTAGGATTCATTACGAAGAAAACTGGTTTTGGCGGGGTTGTTGATATGCTCAATGAATTAACAGAAACGGGTAAAATCAATTACCAATTAAGGAAAAAACCAAATGGTAAAATCGTGATCGCAGAGATCATCGGTGAACAAGATAGTCAATCGCAACTATTCGATAAGCTGATCATCAAGAAAATCTATTTACATGAAATATAATAAGTTGCGAAGTATTGACGATAATTTATTTATCAAACATTACAACTAGGTAAAATAGAGCATAAAAATAAAAGTAAAGCATCTGAGGACAGTTCACAGCTGTTGTGGATGCTTTACTTTGTTTGTCATTAAAAGTGAGTATGTCTACGATAACGCGCGAATATGCTACCCCAGATGATCCCTAATAACTGTGGAAATAAGTAAATACCAGCGAGCAGTAAGATGATCTGTTCAGGTGAAAAAGGATGATACAAAAAATGCCATTCTGTACATTTAGCAAAAAATAAATAAGAGGTGCTCGCAGAACAAAGATTGCCAAGAAACAATGTTTTTAAACGATTGGTTCGCCTCAACGTAAAACCAACAAAAAAAGCCCAAAATATCAATAATATAAATAGGATGACTGAATGATAATAATAATAAAAAAGTAGAGCGAGATAAAAATAAGGCACACACATCAATAAGTAGATTGTTTTTTTTATGTAAAATAATCGCAAAGGTACATTCCTCCAAATCATTTCCCTTTGGTTTTTATTGTAAAATCAAACAATGAATAATCAATTCTTTTTTGAAATATTCTGAATAAAATGAATAAACTCTCATTGCTTTATTCTTAAAAAACTAGTCTTTCCCCTCAGTTTTTTTAGAGAAATAGAATATAGTATGATAGATGGAGTGTCTTTTGGGAGGTTTTGTATGAAAAAGAGAATAAAACTAGAACAATTGTATTTGTTTCTTTGGTTTTTCCCAATTTTTCTTTTGCCTTTTACATGGGTGAATGCAGTAGTACAAGGTGCTGAGATTCTTGGCATCATCAATGGAAGTGGCTTTATTATTTCCAAAAATTTTCCGACATTGACCCTTTTTTATTTTTTGATCAGTGTGAATTTGATCGTTTCAAAAACATTTATAAAAAAGTATAATTGGCATTTGATCCAGTTTTCTTCTATGCTGGTCTTTACATCTTATTTCTCGATATTACCGAGGATCATCATCGGTCCGAATGGATTAAGTGAAAGTGGACTAAAAGATACAAGCTATTCTGCGATGTATTTTTTGACCATCAAACCTTGTTTTTATGTAGCGATTGCTTCCTTTGCGTTAGCAGTTGGCCTATTCTATTATACAGAGATCCGTGAACAATCCTTATTTATAGAAAAGATATAGTTTTTTGTAGGACGTCCATTTTCGGACGTTTTTTTGTTTTACGATATATTTACACAACTTAACAATAACTTTACATATTCAATATCTAGGATTTACAGTACCCTGATACAATCAATTTGTAACTAAGAAAGGGGCATATAAATGAAAAAAGTTTTATTTTCTTTAGGAGTATTAGGTTTTATCTTAGCTGGATGTGGTTCTGGTTCAGGAAGTACGAATGGATCAGCAAGCAACTCAGCTAGTTCAGATGATCAAGTAAAAATCGTAGCGGTCGGTTCAACCGCTTTGCAACCTTTAGTTGATGCTGCACAAGAAATGTTTACACAAGATAACCCCAACTATCAGATTTCTGTTCAAGGTGGCGGAAGTGGAACAGGTCTTAGTCAAGTAGCGTCAGGTGCTGTAACAATCGGAAACTCTGATGTATTTGCAGAACAAAGAGATGGGATCGATGCAAGTAAATTGGTAGACCATCGTGTAGCAGTTGTTGGAATGGCACCAATCGTAAATAAAGATACAGGCGTTGAAGATATTACAAAAGAACAATTGATCGAGATCTTCACTGGTAAGATCACTAATTGGAGTGAACTAGGCGGAGCAGATCAAGAAATCAACGTCATCAACCGTGCAAACGGAAGTGGCACTCGTGCAACCTTTGAATACTGGGCATTAGATGGCGCTGTACCAATACAATCTCAAGAACAAGATTCATCAGGAACAGTTCGTCAAATCGTTTCACAAACACCAGGTGCGATCAGCTATTTAGCATTCTCTTATTTAGATGATTCTACTCAAGCGTTGAAAATCAACGGTGTAGAACCAACTCCTGAAAATGTCTCAGACAATAGCTGGGAAATTTGGTCTTATGAGCATATGTATACAAATGGCGAACCAGAACCAGAAGTGAAGAAGTTCTTAGACTTCATGATGACTGATGCCGTTCAAGAAGGACCAGTACAAGATTTAGGCTACCTACCGATCAGCATGATGAAAGTTGAACGTGACGCAGAAGGTAACTTATCATAAGATTGAATACATCTTTCAATCACATGTTTATTCATAACGACTACCATTGATTATTAAGCTTAGTTCCTCGTTGAGGATCTAAGCTTTTTTAGTTTATTGCTCACTCTACGTTTTCGTTTTTTTCCATATGACAGTTTTGAAAGAAGAATATCAGTTATATCTGAGGATTTATTTGGCAAAATGACGTATGGTTAAAGAGTAGAAAAAAAGTTGAGGGATTAGTTATGAAAAGAAAAGAAAAGCAGCGAGAAAAACAGATACAGCAAATGTTGGCACAATTAGAACGCATCGATCCTAACAAAAATGAAGGGCTGACAGACAAACAGGTCCAAGAGCGAATACGTGTTGGCGCTGTCAATCAAGCAACGAGTCCTACATTTAAAACGAACAAACAAATCGTGATGGAAAATGTCTTTACTTATTTCAATCTGATTTTTTTAGTCCTAGCGATTTTATTGTGTGTCGTCAATTCCTATAAAAATTTGACTTTTTTACCTGTCATATTGGCAAATACTGGCATTGCGATCTATCAAGAGATCCATTCCAAGAAAATTTTAGATCAGTTGAGCATGTTACATGCCGCAACAGTCAAAGTATTACGGAATGGTCAAGAACAGAAGATAACTATCGAAGAGTTAGTTCTAGATGATCTCGTCATTCTAAAAACAGGAGACCAGATCCCCGCAGATGGAAAGATCATAGAAGGTAATCTACAAGTGAATGAAGCGTTATTGACTGGTGAAGCGGATGAGATAAGTAAGGAAATCGGCGATGAATTAATGTCAGGAAGCTTCATCGTTACGGGTAAAGCAAAAGTTCAGTTGACACGAGTTGGCAATGAATCTTATATTGCCAAATTAACGATGCAAGCAAAAGAAATGGGTACTGGAGAACAATCCGAGATGATTGCTTCGTTAGATAAGATCATCAAATGGGTAGGGATCATCATTATCCCCATTGGATTGACCTTATTTTCTCAAAGCTATTTTTACAATGGCAATACATTAAGAGAGAGTATTGTTTCGATGGAAGCTGCGTTGATCGGCATGATTCCTGAAGGGCTGTACCTACTCACAACGATTGCACTAGCAATGAGTGCGACGCGCTTAGCAAAACAACAAGTGTTGCTGCATGACATGAAAAGCATCGAGACGTTAGCACGAGTGGATGTATTATGTGTCGATAAAACAGGAACAATCACTGAAAATGCAATGGACGTTCAACGTGTGCTGATTCCTGAAAATTCTTTAGCAAAACAAACAGCAGATCAGTTGGATGAATTACTTGGTGACTACGCACAGGCAATCGAAGCTGACAATGAAACGATGCAAGCAATCAAAAATTACTTCACGAAGCATTCTGACAGGGAGGCAACAGCAAGTTTACCCTTTTCTTCTGTGAGAAAATATAGCAGCGTGACATTTACGGATAAAACGTATGTCCTTGGAGCACCAGAAATGGTCTTACGCGAAGCGTTCACGAGTTATGCTTCTGAATTTAGCGCGTATACGGAACAAGGCTATCGGGTATTAGTTTTCGGTGAATACCAAGGGGTACTGTCACAAGAAGACTTGGAAGAAGCCGTTATCCCGTTAGGTTATTTATTGATTGCTAATCCGATCCGTCAAGAAGCGAAAGCAACGTTTAATTACTTTAAGAAACAAGAAGTTGCTATCAAAGTGATTTCTGGTGATAACCCAGCGACAGTTTCTCATGTTGCCACACAAGCGGGTATTTCAAACGCGGAGCAATATGTGGATGTCTCCTCGTTAAGGGAAAAAGAATTTCCAGAAGCCATGGAAAAATATACCGTCTTTGGCCGTGTCAAACCAGAACAAAAAAAGGAATTTGTTCGTTTACTAAAAGAGAAGCATACAGTGGCGATGACTGGGGATGGGGTAAATGATATCTTGGCGATGAAAGAAGCCGATTGTAGCATTGCGATGGCATCAGGGAATGAAGCGACGATGCAAGCGGCACAAGTGGTCTTGTTGGAATCAGATTTTTCTAAAATGCCAGAGATTGTTGGCGAAGGACGGCGTGTCGTAAACAATATCGAACGTTCTGCCAGTCTTTTCTTAGTAAAAAATATTTTTTCATTTTTACTGTCTGTGTTTTCTGTTCTCTTTGCATTCACTTATCCATTAGAACCTTCACAAATCACATTGATCAGTTTATTTACGATCGGGTTACCTTCCTTTTTATTAGCATTGGAAGAAAATGAGAACCGGATCAAAGGCCGATTCATTGAGAATGTCTTGGAAAAAGCTATTCCGGGGGGGCTGACTGATATGATGGTGGTAGGCGCTTTAGTCGTGGGTGGTTCGATTTTAAATCTGAACAAAACGGATACATCGACAGCTTCTACCATGTTGTTGATTGTTGTTGGCTTTTTAGTCCTTTATAAAATCTGTCAACCATTGAACCAATTTCGAACACGGATCATGCTATTTTGTGCAAGTGGAATCATCTTTTCTGTTGTCTTCTTGCATAAACTATTTTCAATATCAGCCATTTCGCCAGTGTCTATCTTAATGGTGGTCATGCTCTTTTTCGCAGCAGAATCCATCTTTCGTCAGTTGACCTTTTTCGTGGAAAAATATTTGCATTTAGATAAGATCGATGCGACACGTACGAAAAAACGTTGGAGAAAAGTATTCCCCTTTTTCAAGAAGTGAGCCAAGACTTATTGTATACAAAAAGATAGCGTCAACCTCCTAAAACAGAAATGTTCTTGGATGTTGACGCTTATTTCATTTATACCTATCAGGTTCACGATTAATTGATTTTAGGGATCTTCACAATAAAGGTAGAGCCGATACCAGGGTGACTCTCGATCTCCACCGTACCATGAAGTAAATTCACGTATTCTTTCACGATCGACAATCCTAATCCTGTACCACCTGAATGACGACTACGCGCTTTATCTACACGATAAAAACGTTCAAAGATGCGTTCTTGATCTTCACGATCTATACCAATACCAAAATCTTGTACAGAGAAAATCAGCTGATCGTGGCTTTCGTAGCGAAGGATGATCTCACTTTCTTCTTTTGAATATTGGATCGCGTTTTCAAACAAGTTTTTGATGATCGGGTAAAGCAAATCAGGATGTGTCGTAAAGGCAGTATTTTCTCCAATCAATTTGATCGTCAACTGTTTTTTCCGAATCATTGGTTGATAGCTTTGGATCACCTGTTGGAAATAAGGCTCCATATAGATCGTTTGGGTTTCATGTAAACTCTCTTCGTCTTTTGATAACTGAATAATTTCTCGGATCAGCTTATCTAAACGAATCGCATCTTTTTGCATGATCAATAGAAATTCAGTCAGTGTGTCGGGGTCCTCTTTTGCACCGTCCAGTAAAGTCTCAGTAAACCCAATCAAAGAAGTGACAGGTGTTTTTAATTCATGTGAGACATTGCCGACAAAATCTTTTTGCATTTTTTCTAAATGTCTGACTTTTGTCAGATCATAAGCAACACCTAAAATTTGTCCAGTATCCTCTGAACTATTGAAATAACGCAAGCTGATATCCAGTGTTTGCGTACCGTCAGCAATCGTGACTTCTTGATGAACGATCGGTTCAGACGGAGAAACTTGATGGATCAATTGAATCAATTTTGGTTCGCGGATCACTTCTGTGTAATGTTGATTTTCTTGATAATCTTTCACACCTAGATGGACTTGCATTTTTGGATTAAGCAGGCGCAGTGTGGCATTGGAGTCAATCAGAAAGACACCGATCATCAATTCATTCAACAAGCTGTATAATTGTTCCTCCGTCGTCGTGTAGGCGCGATACATTTTGGTCATCTGTTCACTCAAGCCATTGATCGTCTGGTATAATTCTTCCCATTGATCAGAAGTCTGCATGATGATCTCCGTTTGTTCCGGGTTCTTGACCATTTTTTTCAAAACAGGAATCACTGTTTTGAGTGGTTGGTTTCGTTGGTAAATCAGGTAGTAGATCATAAATGTCAATAAAAGAAAGAAAACCAAGAAGAAACCGAATACCCAACGGCGAAAACTTTCCGTACGAGGAAGAAAGCCAATTGTAGGTTCAGCGATGCGAATGATCGCTACCAATTTTCCATTGACTTTGATGGGCAAGGCGACATAAAGTAATTCTTCATTCAATGTCGTACTCTTACGAAGAGAAGTACCAAGCGTACTTCCTTCTAAGATCGCTTTGATTTCCGGGCGTGTTTTTCTTTGTTCATGCAAAGAAGATTCTTCTGTGTCATAAATGATCGTGCCAGTTTGATCGATCAACGTCACTCGTTCATTGGATTGATGGACAAATTCATCCAGAACTGTTTTATTACTAGCAGAAGTAGGATTCTCGACATCTAGTTGACGAGCCAATAACTGCGCTTTTTTAGTCAAATAACTTTCTTGTTGTTCAATGATCTGTTGTTGGAAATAATGGGAGATGATCTGCCATCCACCAAAAAATAAGCCAAGCAACAAGATGAGAAAAAACAAGCGCTCGGAGAATTTTTTCCATTGTTTTTTCATCGTTTTGGTTCCTGGAATTTATAACCAAAGCCCCGAACAGTCAGTAAATATTTAGGATGTTTCGGATCACGCTCGATTTTTTCACGTAAATGACTGACATGGACATCAACAATACGACTTTGTCCAGAAAAATCAAAATTCCAGATACGATCCAACAGTGTATCTCGGTCGATCACTCGATCTTTGCGTTTCATGAAATAAACAAGCAACTCAAATTCTTTCGGCGTAAGTTCGATCGGTTGGTCCTCGATCGTCACTTGATAATTCGTCAAGTCGGCTTTGATTTGTCCAATCGATAAGTATTCTGGTTCTGCCTCATCAGATTGAGTTTTACGGGGCTCGATCCGACGAAAGATGGCTTTCATCCGTGCAAGGACTTCCCGAGGGCTGAAAGGTTTCGTCAAATAATCATCCGCACCGATCTCCAGTCCGATGATTCGATCGACTTGATCATCTTTAGCTGTTAGGATCAATATAGGTGTATCATTTTTTTCTTGACGGAGCTTTTGTGTGATCGCGATGCCATCGATCGAAGGAAGCATCACATCTAAAATAATGAAATCATATGAATGTTCCAATGCAAGATCAAGACCTTCTTGACCATCTGCAGCACTGGTTACTTTATATCCTTCTTTTTCAAGATTGAATGTCAGTAATGTTACAATTGAGGGTTCGTCATCAACAACTAGTACTTTTTTCATAAATTCTCCTTTTGATAAATTTCATCTCCTTTATTTTAGCACAGAATCGGGGGCAAGGACTATTTAACCAGCTAAATAAATGGTATAATATAAAAGCAATTTGCTCAGCTAAAGGAGAAAATGTCCGATGATCGGTATCAGTGCTTGTTTAGGTGGCGTCTCATGTCGCTATGATGGCCGGGAACAAACAATCCCTGCCTTAAAAAAACTCGTGACAGAAGGTCAAGCAATCGTGATCTGTCCAGAAGTAGCAGGAGGTTTGCCCATTCCAAGAGAACCAGCGGAAATCGTTGGTGGTGATGGGTTTGATGTCTGGGATCATCAGGCTAAGGTCATGACGATCTCTGGAAAAGATGTTACAGAAGCTTATAAAAATGGTGCGATCAATGCTTATCAAGTACTCAAGGAAAAGCAGATCTCAACGTTGATCTTAAAAGCAAATAGTCCTTCCTGCGGCTCATCAACTATCTATGATGGTAGTTTCACTGGTAGTCTGAAAGAAGGCATTGGCGTAGCTACCGCCTATTTTCTCCAACAAAAAATCAGTGTCTGCTCAGAAGAAGAGTGGATGGATCAACGAGGTGAGTTGAATGGAAATTGAGAAAACCAATCGGATGAATGCTCTTTTTGAATTTTATTCGACACTGTTGACTGAGAAACAAATGAATTATATGGAATTATATTATGCAGATGATTTTTCACTTGGAGAAATCGCTGAAGAATATGAGGTCAGTCGCCAAGCAGTTTATGATAATATCAAACGAACGAGCAAGATCTTGGAGAATTACGAAAAAAAACTCCACCTTTTTTCTGATTATGTCGTTCGTGAACAGTTGTTGACAGAATTGACGAACTATATCAATGAACAGTATCCTGAAGATCAAACGCTGCAAGGATACATCAAAAAAATTCAAGAAATCGAAGAATAACAAAAAGGAATGAATAAAATATGGCATTTGAAAGCTTAACTGAACGCCTACAACAGGCGATGTCAAAGTTACGAAAAAAAGGAAAAGTCTCTGAAGCTGACGTCAAGGAAATGATGCGCGAGATCCGTCTTGCGCTATTAGAAGCCGATGTCAACTTACAAGTAGTCAAAGATTTTACGAAACGTGTGCGCGAACGTGCAGTTGGAGCAGAAGTACTTGATAGTCTTTCTCCAGCACAACAAATCGTAAAGATCGTGGATGAAGAGTTAACGATCACTTTGGGTTCTGAAACAGTTGAATTGACTAAATCTCCAAAAATCCCGACTGTCATCATGATGGCTGGTTTGCAAGGGGCAGGTAAAACAACGTTTACTGGTAAATTAGCGAATTATTTAAAGAAAAATGAAAATGCTCGTCCCTTATTGATTGCAGGTGACGTGTACCGTCCTGCTGCCATCGACCAGTTAAAAGTTTTAGGACAGCAATTGGATGTTCCGGTTTTTGATATGGGAACAGATGTTAGTCCTGTAGAAATCGTTCGTCAAGGGATGGAACTCGCGAAAGAAAAGAAAAATGATTACGTATTGATCGATACAGCCGGACGTTTACACATTGATGAAACATTGATGGATGAATTAAAACAAATCAAAGACTTGACACAACCTAACGAAATCCTACTCGTTGTCGATGCGATGACTGGTCAAGATGCCGTCAACGTTGCGGATAGCTTCAATCAACAATTAGGGATCACCGGGGTCGTCATCACAAAATTAGATGGAGACACACGTGGGGGAGCGGCGCTATCGATTCGTTCAGTGACCGGTGCACCAATCAAGTTCATCGGTTCTGGTGAAAAGCTGACTGACTTAGAAGTCTTCCATCCAGATCGTATGGCAAGTCGTATCCTTGGTATGGGGGATATGTTGACGCTGATCGAAAAAGCGCAACAAGACTATGATGAGAAAAAAGCAGAAGAGCTTGCGCAAAAAATGCGTGAGAACTCATTTGACTTCAATGATTTCATTGAACAATTGGATCAAGTCATGGGTATGGGCCCAATCGAAGACTTATTAAAAATGATCCCAGGAATGAATCAGATGCCAGGAATCGAAAATATCAAAGTTGATCCGAAAGATGTTGAGCGTAAAAAAGCAATGGTTTATTCGATGACACCTGCAGAACGTGAAAACCCAGACCTATTGAATCCAAGCCGCCGACGCAGAATTGCTGCTGGTTCAGGGAACAGCGTAGTGGAAGTCAATCGTATGATCAAACAATTCAAAGAATCCCGTAAGATGATGCAACAAATGTCTAAAGGGGACATGAATATTCCTGGCATGGACCAAATGTTCGGTACCGGTGTCAAAGGTAAGCTAGGAAAAATGGCGATGAATCGCATGATGAAGAAAAACAAAAAGAAAAAGAAGAAAAAGAAATAAACAGTAATCAAGTGCAAAAAAGCTTCGAAGACGTATTTAATTTTGTCTTCGGAGTTTTTTCATACATTGTTTGAAAATCCTAAAAGGAGTGAGTCGATGCAACGCTGTCCATGGAGTGAATCAACTGAAATGATGCGTGAGTACCATGATACGATTTGGGGAGTACCTGAATATGATGACCAACGACTGTACCGTAAATTAATGCTTGATATCAATCAAGCAGGTCTCAGCTGGCAAACGATCTTGAACAAGAGCCAAGCTTTCGATGAGGCTTACGACCAGTTTGAACTCGAAAAAGTCGCTAGCTATACTAAAGAAAAAATCGAAGAATTGATGAGCAATAAAGGAATCATCCGCAATCGCCGGAAAATTGAAGCGGCAATCGCTAACGCACAAGCTATTTTAGCCATGCGAGCAACCGGACTGAGTTTTTCTGATTACCTCTGGTCCTTTGTCAATGGCGAAGTCGTAATCGGAAACTACCAAGACCAAAGTGAAGTGCCAACTACTAGTGAACTCTCTGATCGCATCTCAAAGGACTTGAAAAAACGCGGTTTCAAATTTATTGGAAGTACGACCATTTATGCCTTTTTAGAAGCGGTAGGGATCATCAACGATCACCTGATCACATGTTTTCGCCACCAAGAAGTCACTCGCTAAAGGAGAAAGATGAAATGTCTAAGATCATTTTTTACGGAGCAATCAGTATGGATGGCTATCTAGCAACAATTAATGATGACTTGCAATGGCTCTTCGATACGCCTACTGGGGAAAAAACAACCTATGATGCGTTTTATCAAACCATCGATGTAACGATCATGGGCAGAAAAACGTATCAAGAAGCCAAAAAATATTTAGATACAGCCAAGATCTATCCAGAAAAAACCAATTATGTCTTTTCAACAGACAAAGAATTGAAGTTAGAGGATGCTAGGGTCGTTCACGAAGATCCCGTAAGCTTGATCAAGGAGTTGAAGGAATCAAGTGAACAAAGGATCTGGGTAGTTGGTGGCGGTCGTTTGCTCAAACCAATCATTGAACAGCAACTGATCGATGAATGGTACATTCAAATTGCGCCTGTATTACTTGGGAAAGGGATTCGTCTTTTTCAAGAAGGAGATTATGTACAGCGGTATCAATTGGTGGACACGAAACGCTTTGGCGAGTTTATTGAGCTACACTATCGTAAAGAAGGGCACAAAGAATAGTAGGTCACACAAAAAACCACGAAACAACATGCTGTTTCGTGGTTTTTTGTAAAATTAGCAAGACATCAAGCGTTCAATTTTCCAGCGAAATCTAGATACGCATCTAAAATCGTTTGGAAGAAATCAACGGTTCCTTGGATAATGTTGCCATCTTCATCAAGTAAGTTAGTGATATTTCCGATATACGCTTCTGGTTGTTGTAATGTTGGGACATTTAAAAAGACTAATGATTGACGTAAGTGATGATTTGCGCCAAAACCACCGACTCCACCAGGAGAAGCAGTGACCACTAAACCAGGTTTTTTATCCCAGACACTTTGACCATAAGGACGAGAACCAACATCCAAGGCATTTTTCAATACAGCTGGCACTGAGCGGTTGTACTCAGGAGTAACAAAGATCACGCCGTCTAGATCTTTGACTTCTTCACGGAAACGTGTCCATTCTGTAGGTGTTTGCTCAGGTGTTTCGATATCTTCGTTATAAAAAGGAAGGTCATCGATTTTTACAAATACGCTCTCGTATCCTTCCGGTAATAAGTCCGCAAAAGTTTCTGCAACTTTCTTATTGTATGAATCTTTTCTTAAACTTCCGATGAAAAAACCAATTTTTTTTGTCATAAAACAATTCCTCCTTCAATCTTTCTATATTTATCTTACAAAAAATAAGTAAACTGAGCAAATAAAAACACTTGGGTTATTTTATTATGTGATCGAAAACATAAGAAATGTTTATGGATAGGGGATTTACAAGCTTCTTATGTTCAATCATGATGATTCAAAAAAGTAAGAAGAAATCCGTAGAAAAGGACATTAACTACTTAGAGAAAGAATAAAAATAGAAAAAAATCAGACTGTAAAGAAAAAAAGCTTTACAGGGTAAAAAAAAACTGGTACACTACATCTTGTGAATAAAACAATGGAGGTGGAAATATATAATGGCAGTTAAAATCCGTTTAAAACGTATGGGTTCTAAAAAGAGTCCTTTTTACCGTATCGTCGTAGCTGATTCACGTTCTCCTCGTGATGGACGTTTCATCGAAACTGTAGGTACTTACAACCCTTTGAAAGACCCTGCAGAAGTAGTTTTAAAAGAAGATTTAGTACTTGACTGGTTATCAAAAGGTGCACAACCTTCAGATACAGTACGTAACATCCTTTCAAAAGAAGGCGTTATGAAAAAACATCATGAAGCTAAATTCTCAAAGAAATAAGGTGACCGGATATGAAAGATTTAAGCGAATTAGTCTTAACAATCGTTCGTCCGTTAGTTACTTATCCTGATCAAGTCCAGCTAGAAGTCGTTGAATCGGAAGATTTTTACGAATACAATCTAACTGTGGCTCCCGAAGATATCGGTCGTATCATCGGTAAACAAGGGCGCGTTGCGAAAGCAATCCGCACGATCGTTTACGGAGTACGAATCAATGCACCGAAAAAAGTGCGTTTGAATATCATCGACAATAAAGAATAAACTGTTTCGTTTTCGCGAAACAGTTTTTTTTGTGTTCTTTAGAGATCATATTTGGCAAAAACAGGTACAAAGCGTATCCTTAATAGTAAGAGAGGAGTGTTTCAAATGAAAAAAATAGGTTTGATCAGCTTATTCGCTGTCGCTTTACTCGGTGCTTGTCAATCACCAAGTGAAACGAGTCAAGAAACGACAAATGAAACAGTTCGTACGACAGAAACAACTACTTCAAAGGAAGAGATAGGGTCATCTTCCACAAGTAGTCAGGAGACAACAGCTTCAACAGCATCATCAGCTGAAACAAGCACGAGCACACAAGAAAATTCGACGCAAACTGCCTTTGAGCAATTGCAAAAAGAGTATCCAGACACACCGATGCCAAAAGAGATCCCAGTTGGGTCATCTAACTTGAACATCGCAGCAACGATGACAAAACAAGGCTTTTCTGTCTTATACTATCAATCAGAACAAGCACTACCACTAAACGACGCCTTATTGAACCAAGCAGAACCAATCGCTTCTTACCTTTATCAAGATGACTTTGCATCTTCCCAAGAAACACTGAACACGATTCAGCCATTTACGGTCGATACTGGAGGAAGACAAGTCGATCTCGGTTATAACATTGTCGGTTATCAACAAGGTGCTGCAGGTTCTTCGATTCTTGAATGGCAAGAAGGAAATTGGCGGTTACGAATACGTGCCAGCAATATTGACGGACAAGATCCTGTACCTTTGGCGAAACAGATCGTGACTTACTTAGAATCTGCCCGCTTACCTGCACCGGAAAAAGTCGGAACGATCGAAATCAATATGACCGATGGCACCAATCAAAATACTCGGATCATTTGGCAACAACCAACCACTGTTTATACAATCACGAATCAAGATTCGATGAATGCATTAAAAATGGCTGTTTCCATGGAACAACAATAAAAGAAGACTAGAATTGCCAAGAACCACATGCTAAAATAGACAGGAAACGATAGAACACTCTGAGTCCAAAAGCAAATCGTGACCAAGCAGAGTGACAAGAATCATGAAAGAAATGAGGACAAAAGTTGACTGAATATCTAAATGTTGGCAAGATTGTCAATACCCAAGGAATCAAAGGCGAAGTCCGTGTCATCTCAACCACAGATTTCCCTGAAGAACGTTACAAAAAAGGTGAAGTTTTGACACTCTTCCAAGAAGGAAAAGCTCCTGTAGAATTGACTGTAAAAAGTCACCGTAAACATAAAAACTTTGATTTACTCAGCTTTGAGAATCATCCTTCCATCAATGACGTTGAAAAATACCGTGATGGTATCTTACGTGTATCAAAAGAAAACTTAGTTGAATTGACAGAAAATGAATATTACTACCATGAAATCATTGGCTTGAAGGTCATCGATGAAAACGAGAAAGAACTGGGAAAGATCAAAGAGATTTTATCTCCAGGCGCAAATGATGTTTGGGTCATCCAACGACCAAAGAAAAAAGATGCACTGATCCCCTATATCGATTCCGTCGTTCAAGAAGTCGATCTTGAAAATGGCTTGGTTCGTGTGACATTATTAGAAGGATTGATCGATGATGAAGATTGACGTGTTGACTCTGTTTCCGCGAATGTTTGAAGGCCCGATGGGGGAATCGATCATTGGTAAAGCAGTAGCAAAAGAATTGTTAGAAATCAATGTTTCTAATTTCCGTGAGTATTCGGACAACAAACACCAAACGGTCGATGACTATCCTTATGGTGGTGGAGCAGGGATGTTATTGAAAGTCCAACCCATCTATGACAATATCAAAGCCATCGAAGAAAAACATCCAGAGACTAAGAAACGGGTGATTTTACTTGATCCAGCTGGTCAACCGTTCAATCAAAAAATGGCAGAAGAATTTTCGGAAGAAGAGCATCTGATCTTTATTTGTGGCCACTATGAAGGCTATGATGAGCGCATCCGTTCACTCGTAACAGATGAAGTCTCATTGGGAGATTATGTACTGACCGGTGGAGAGCTAGGTGCCATGGTCATGATCGATGCGACCGTTCGGCTATTGCCGGATGTTTTAGGTAATCAAACATCTGCCCAAACAGACTCGCATTCTACTGGCTTGTTGGAACATCCTCAATATACGAGACCTGCAGAATTCAAAGATATGAAAGTACCAGAAGTATTGACCAATGGTAACCATAAATTGATTGAAGAATGGCAACTAAAAGAGTCCTTACGCCGAACATATCTTCGACGTCCAGACATGTTAGAAAAATTAGACATGACACCGCAAATGGAAAAAATGCTAGCGGAGATCAAAAAAGAAGAAGCTTGAGTTGCAACAAATAAATGAAAATTTTCTTTACACTCACCATAGAATATGATAGTATTCTATGGTGAGTGTAAAAACACTTAACTATTACGATGTTCCGCTGTGAGAAATTACTCATAAGAATGTTTGGAATAAGGAGAAGAAAACAATGAATCCATTAATCGAAGAATTAACAAAAGAACAACTACGTTCTGACATTCCAGCTTTCCGCCCTGGTGACACTGTACGTGTTCATGCGAAAGTTGTCGAAGGTACTCGTGAACGTATCCAGTTATTTGAAGGTGTTGTAATCAAACGCCGTGGTGCTGGAATCAGCGAAACTTATACAGTACGTAAAGTTTCTAACGGTGTAGGCGTTGAGCGTACATTCCCATTGCACACACCACGTGTTGCAAAAATCGAAGTTGTCCGTTACGGTAAAGTACGTCGTGCGAAATTGTACTACCTACGTGCATTACACGGAAAAGCAGCTCGTATCAAAGAAATCCGTCGTTAATTTCTTATTATCAGACAGAGGAAGAACCCTTGAATTTTCAAGGGTTCTTTTTTATCGTTCGAAATCTGTTTACGCAAGTCTACCAGCTATGCTATAGTAAAAATGAAATCAAACGAAAGAAGGTGAGTATAATGAAAAAAAATATCAACCAACCGAAGCTCTTTGTGAACTTGAATTTATCATACTCACCATGGATCGTTGTCTAGTATTGATCGTAAATGCTGACGATAGTGATTGAATGTTGATAACTTTGTGATTTCGCAAATGAGCGGGTCATGAAGTTTTTTTATTTCTAACTATCAAAGGAGTATCAATATGACAACAAATAAATATCATGTTTCACTGATTCGTGGAAGAGTTACAATTAGTTATGGAAGTAGTTATCAGATCCTAAGCAATGATCAAGAGATCTCAGCTAAATTATCTGGTTCTTTAAAACACCAATCGACTTCTCAAAGTGAGTTACCTGTTGTTGGCGATTGGGTGAAATTTCAACTGTTACCTGATAATAAAGGTATTATCCATTCCGTTGATGAACGTTTCTCAAAGTTTTCTAGAAAAACAGCAGGAAATCGTTCCGACGAACAGATCATCGCAACGAATATCGATTGGCTCTTTATTGTCAGTAGTTTGAATAATGATTTCAATCTGCGAAGAATCGAACGCTATTTAGTTGCTGGTAAACAAAGTGGCGCAAAACCAATAGTCATTCTTACGAAAGCTGACTTATGTCCGACGATTGACTTATTTCTCGTGCCACTTTATACGTTAAAAACAGATATTATTGTGACTAGTTTTGACAATGAACAAGGTATCCAACAAATCGCAGACTTATTAGCAGACGGAAAAACGGGCGCACTTGTTGGTTCCTCCGGCGTGGGGAAATCAACCCTCGTCAATCGGTTGATGAAGGCTGAAACAATGCACGTTTCAGTAATCAGAGAAGAGGATGATAGAGGCCGCCATACAACGACACATAGAGAATTACTCACGTTACCAACCGGTGGTTTTTTGATCGATACTCCAGGGATGCGAGAATTCCAACCATTTCAAGAAGAGCAGTTAGATAGCCAATTTGAGGATATTGTTCAACTCTCTTTCAAGTGCCGATTCAGGAATTGTCGGCATAATCGCGAAAAAGACTGTGCAATCAAGCAAGCAATCGACAGTGGAGAGCTATCAGAAAATCGCTATAGGAACTATTTGAAATTGCAGAAAGAACTGCTCTTTCAAGAAAAGAGAATCCGTGAAAAGGAGAAGCTGAAGAACAGAAGAAAAAGAAAATAGCTCACGGTAAAATAATATCGCTCTAAAGAAGTAACCACAGCCTAAAACGTTCGATACGTTGGCTGTGGTTACTTTTTTTAAAACTAGATACAAAGAAATAAATAATTAAGACGGACGGCTACGGATAGCTGCTTGAGCCACAGCTAATCGAGCAGCTGGAATCCGGTAAGGAGAGCAGGAGACATAGTCGATTCCAATGGCTTGAAAGAAGGGAATCGATTGAGGATCTCCGCCGACTTCACCACAAATGCCGATCGTCATCGTTGGTTTGGTTCGTCGTGCATTAGAAACAGCGAGTTTGATCAATTGACCAACACCTTGTTGATCCAAATGTTGAAACGGATCGTGTGCCATGATCGCTTTTTCTTGGTAACGATTGATGAATTTTCCGATATCATCTCGAGAAAATCCATAGGTCATTTGCGTGAGATCATTTGTACCAAAACTGAAGAAATCAGCTTGTTCTGCTAATTGATCGGCAATCAAACAAGCACGTGGCAACTCGATCATCGTACCGATCTCGTAAGGAAATGGTACGATGTTTTGTGCGTTGAAAGTTGCTTCGATCGTTTCGATCAATAGCGTTTTGAGGTGTAGCAATTCTTCTTTTTCAGCAATCAATGGGATCATGATTTCTGGAACAACTGGTATCCCTTCTTGTACTAGCCGAATCGCACTTTGAATGATTGCTTTGACTTGCATCTGATAGATTTCAGGTGTAGTGATCCCTAAGCGACACCCACGGTGACCTAACATCGGATTGGTTTCTTTCAAATACTCGATCTTTGCTGTCAGTTCATTGACTGATCGGACCAGTTTGTCTGCTAAATTCGCAATGTCTGATGCCTCATGGGGAAGAAACTCATGCATCGGTGGGTCAAGTAAGCGAATGACCATTGGTTTATCTTGGATCGTTTGGAACATCTGATAAAAATCATTTTCTTGAAATGCCAGCAATTTCGTCAAAGCTGTTTCCATTTCTCGGTGATCTTCTGCTAAAATCAAGCGGCGCATTTCTAAAATACGATCTTCTCCGAAAAACATATGCTCGGTTCTTGCTAAACCGATACCTGTTGCCCCAAAATCAAGAGCAGTGGTTAAATCAGTTAACGTTTCAGCATTGGCACGCACTTCTAAGTCGGCGAGTTCATCCGCCCAAGATAAAAATAAAGTAAGGTCCTGATTGTTTTCAGCGATAACTGTAGGAAGTTCCCCTAAGTAAATCTCGCCTGTATTGCCATTGACGGAGAGAATCTCGCCTTCTTTTAGCCGAATGTCATTTGTTGTTACAGTTTTTGCTTCTTCGTCGATCGTCAAGGTTTCCGTACCAGTCACGCAACAAGTACCCATCCCACGAGCGACGACAGCGGCATGAGAAGTCATCCCGCCACGACTAGTGACGATGGCTTCACTAACGATCATTCCTTCGATATCTTCTGGAGAGGTTTCTTGGCGAACCAAGATGACTTTCTTTCCTTGTCCGTATCGTTCTTTTGCTTTTTCGGCTGTAAAGACGATCTCACCTGTGGCAGCACCGGGACTTGCAGGTAAGCCTTGAGCAAATGGTGTTGCTTGATCGAGAGCTTCGGGTTTAAAAATCGGATGGATCAACTGGTCGATCATTTCTGCTTCCACTCGCATCAAAGCCTCTTCTTTTGAAAGAACGTTCTCATTCACTAAGTCAGTCGCAATCTTTAAAGCAGCTTTAGCTGTGCGCTTGCCATTTCTCGTTTGTAAAATAAATAGCTTCCCCTGTTCAACGGTAAATTCGATATCTTGCATATCTTTGTAATGGAGTTCTAGCATTTGTGCGTAGCGCAAGAAATCTTGGTAGACATTAGGTAATCGCTCACTTAGCTCTTGGATCGGATGAGGCGTGCGAATGCCAGCGACAACATCTTCTCCTTGTGCATCCAGCAAAAATTCACCAAAAAGCTGATTGTCACCTGTAGCGGGATTTCTGGTAAAGACGACACCTGTACCGCTTTCATTTCCGCTATTTCCAAAAACCATTTCTTGGACATTGACAGCCGTGCCTAAATGATGAGAGATACCATGTAACTCTCGATAAACGTTTGCTCGTGGATTGTTCCAAGAGTGGAAGACCGCTTGGATTGCTTCTTTCAACTGATCCATAGGATGTTGAGGGAAAACTTTATTATGTTTGGCAAACAATTCTTTATAATTTTTGATCAAAGCGGATTGTTGCTCTTCGTTGAAATCAGTAACCGTTTGATTGTTTTCTTTTTCTGCTTCTATGAGTAAACGATTGAAGTTCTCTTTGTGGATACCATAAACGACATCGCCAAACATTTGCAATAAACGACGGTAGCAATCGTAAGCAAAAGCTAAACTAGTTTGCTCAGCTAAAGCATGGACACGTGAATCATTTAGACCTAGATTGAGGATCGTATCCATCATCCCAGGCATAGAAAAAACAGCACCACTCCTTACAGAAACTAGCAATAAATCATCATCGTTCGTAAATGACTTGTTTGTTTTTACCTCTAGCCGTTCGATCGCTGTTTGAATCTCTGTTATCAATTGTTGATCAAAGAAAGCAGCATCTTTAAGATAGCGCATACAACTTTCTGTAGTCAGGGTAAAACCAGAAGGAACAGGCAAACCTAAATGAGTCATCTCTGCTAAATTTGCACCTTTTCCACCTAATAATGCTTTATCTTTGCTTCTGGCTTCGTTGAAGTCATAGATCCATTTTACCATGTGATAAGCCTCCATTGATTTAATGTGAGTCATTTTTAGTATAAATACATCTTAATATGACTCATATATATCTGTCAATCAGAAAAATTAAACACAAATTTATTGTGAAATCGGTTTATATATGTGTATAATAAGTAATGAGAACGAAGGAGGGAGGAAATAGTATAGATGAAACTGAGCGAACGACAAAAAAAAATCATCGAGATCGTCAAAGAGACGCAACCTGTCAGTGGAGAAAAAATCTCTGAACTCTTAGACGTCTCCAGAGCAACATTACGATCAGATCTATCCTTCTTGACGATGGCAGGCATACTTGAAGCAACGCCTAAAATTGGCTATACCTATACAGGATCAGATTTAGAAACGCTTTTTTTCTTTAAAACATTCACAGTAAAAGTGGGTGAGATCATGGTTCCACCGTTGTTGATCGATTTGAATACCTCGATCCGTGATGCAATCACGACGTTATTTGTATATGACGTTGGGTCGATTTATGTGATTGACGGAGAAAAACAATTGGTGGGTGTATTATCTCGAAAAGATTTGTTGAGAGCTTCCTTAAATACTGAAATCGATCATACGCCGGTCGCTCTTTGTATGACACGAAGTCCACATATCAGAACTTGCACGAAAAAAATGGATTTATTGGAAGTAGCGACGATCCTTCAAGATTTTGAAGTTGACTCTCTGCCAGTGGTTGATGAAGCAAATGAGCGAAACGTAATCGGTAAGATCACTAAATCAAAAGTATTGAATTTTATCACTCAACAAGCGAGAAATGCTGAACGAAATCGATAGGGGGAGTTTATCCATGCAAAATGAAGTCATTGTTTATTCTATCTCAGATTCACTAGGTGAAACGTCGCAAAAGTTATTATCCGCTGTGATGGTCCAATATCCTAACTTGGTGTTCCATAATAACTATAAATTCCCTTTTGTGAATCAGAAGGAAGAGCTGTTGCCGATTTTAGCAGATGCTTTACGTGATAAAGCAATTGTGATCAGTACACTCGTGAATCATGAACTATCGGAAGTGGCAAAATCTTTTAGTCGGAAAACTGGTTTACTCTATATCGACTTAATGCATCCTCTTTTCGAGATCATTCATGCAAAAACTGGGATGCAGCCCATTGAAGAACCAGGGGCTGTCCACAAGTTGGATACTGAATACTTCAATCGGATTTCTGCCATCGAGTTTGCTGTAAAATATGATGATGGAAAAGATCCTAAAGGTTTTTTAGATTCAGATGTCGTACTTCTAGGTGTTTCCCGAACGTCAAAAACACCTTTAAGTATGTATCTGGCAAATAAGGGGTACAAAGTGTCCAATCTGCCATTGATCCCTGAAGTACCATTACCCAAAGTATTAGAAGAAGTAGACAAAAGTAAAATCGTTGGTTTGACTTGTCATCCAGAGAATTTAGTGAGAATCCGGAGCAATCGCTTAGATTCTTTAGGTTTGCATCAATCGTCAAGCTACAACAATTTAGAAACGATCCACAAAGAATTGGCTTACTCGCAAGAGATTTTTGATCGCTATGGAAATTTTGTCATTGATGTATCAGATAAATCGATTGAAGAAACTGCTTTTATCGTTGAACATCATTTGAAAAGCTTGTAGTGAGGAATGAAATTAAACGCGACCTATGTAAAGATCATTTGACTTTACATGGGCCGCTTTTTTAATTTACTACTCTTTGATGAACGTATTGATTTGTATAGAAAGTTTTTTAGTCGCTTTTTTGATTTCTTCTTTTGCTAGGATCGCTGAAACCACAGCGAATCCTTGGACGGGGTAAGTTTTGAATTCTGCAATCGTTTGTTCGTTGAGACCACCGATCAAAACAACAGGAATCGAAACGTGTTGAAGGATCTTCTTGAGTTCTCTTTTTGATACATTGATGGCGTCTGTTTTAGTCGCGGTTGGAAACATCGTCCCGACACCTAAATAATCTGCCCCAGCTTGTTCAGCGGAAATTGCTTGTGCGAGTGTTTGGACGGAAGCGCCGATGATTTTTTCTGGGCCAATCATTTTTCTCACCACAGCCACAGGTAGATCTGTTTGACCGACATGAACACCGTCTGCATCACAAGCTAACGCAATGTCTACTCGATCGTTGATGATCAATGGAACATTGTATGGTTTAGCTAATCGTTTCAACGCAATCGCTTCCTCATAAAAATCTCGTGAATTGGCTTTTTTTTCTCTCAACTGTAAGACAGTGATACCACCTTCAAGTGCTTGTTGCACTGCTTCTTGGAGTGTGTATTTTTTCAAAAGTGACTGATCAGTCACCAGGTATAAGGAATAGTTGATGTCATTTTTCAAAGTAGTTTCCTCGCAGTAGTAATGTTTCCCGATCAATACGGCTGATTTCATCAATCAATGCGATCCGAAAACTTCCCGTTCCAGCCGTTTTTTCCAACGCAAGCTCACCAGCAATCCCCATGGTAAGAACAGCTGTGGTTGTGGCGTGAAAAAGATCTTCAAGTAACCCTCCACAAAAGCTAGCAATCAATGAAGTGAGCATACAGCCAGTGCCAGTGATCCGACTCATTTCAGAACAACCATTGTGCACTAATATTTTACGCCGCCCATCAGAAATCACATCTGTCGCACCGGTGATCACTACGATACATTTGTGAGCGGTTGCTAATTGATCAGCAATCTGTTGGGCTTCTTCAATGGAGCTTGCATCATCTGCCGAGGCATCAACACCTTTCGTTGTGCTTGCGATCCCTGCTAAAAAGCGGATTTCTGAAATATTGCCACGAATCACTGCGCATTTCAAGTTTTCCATGATCGTTTTTGCTGTTTGATTACGAAACTGTGAAGCCCCTGCACCGACTGGATCAAAAATAATCGGGATACCTTTTTCATTGGCTGCTTGCCCAGCTAAAAGCATCGAAGCTACGGTACGTTCATTTAAAGTCCCCATGTTTAGTACCAATACCTGTGACATTGCTGTGATTTCTGCTACCTCTAACGCTTCATCAGCCATAATCGGTGAACCGCCAATCGCAAGTGTGACATTCGCACAATCATTGACCGTTACATAGTTCGTGATATGGTGGACCAAAGGATTTTTCATACGGACCGTTTCTACAGCTGTTTTTAAAAATGTATTCATTGACTTTGTTCCTCCTTAAGACCATCGCGATAGAGTGAATAGAAATGATTGGTTGGGCCATGACCTTCGCCCAATTCTAGTGAATGTGCGATTGCAGTAGTGATATATTTTTTTGCCTTGGAAATTGCTTGGTCTAATGGTACGCCCAAAGCGAGTTGTGAGGCAATCGCTGAAGAGAAGGTACAACCAGTGCCATGGGTGTTTTTTGTGGCGATTCGTTCAGACGTATAGGAGTAAATATTTTCCCCATCATACAATATATCAGTGGCTTCACCTGAGCGATGCCCTCCTTTGATCAAAACTGCAGAGTGACATCTTTCATAAATGGCTTTTGCTGCTTGTTCCATTTCTTTCAGTGAAGTAATCGAGCAATCTGCGATTTTTTCTGCTTCTGGAATATTTGGGGTGATCAAAGTAGCTAATGGTAAAACGTTTTTGATCAATGTGTCGATTGCTTGTGGCTCCATCAAGGCATCGCCATTTTTTGCATACATCACAGGATCTAGTACAATATTTTTAGGTTGCCATTCTTGTAGACTGCTTGCGACAGCTAACATCGTATCTGCACACGACAACATACCGATTTTGACTGCATCAGGATAGATGTCCTCGAAAACAGCTGTCATTTGTTCATTGATAATTGTTGGTGCGATGTCTTGGTATGAGATCACACGAGCGGTATTTTCAGCGACTACTGAGGTGATCACAGACATTCCATAAACACCATGAGCGGCAAATGTTTTTAAATCGGCTTGGATACCGGCGCCCCCGCTACAGTCTGAACCAGCAATAGTTAGTACTTTTTTCATCAGATTCCTCCTTAAAATAGAAAAAAGACATTCTTCCAGTATAGAAGAATGCCTTGATTGTTTCGATTTCGCATCAACAAAAAGGACATTTGCTCCCTACGCTGGTATCAACCAACAGGTTCAAAGGGTCAGGTTTTACCTTCTCAACGCGATAACGTCCCCCTGCAAACAAAATCATATATAGTTACGAACCAATGATATCTGAAAAAAGCAGAAGATTCAAGTTTTACAGGAGCAAGCCTACATTGAGTAGCTAAAAGAAACAGTTTACTTTCTTTCGAAGTAGCGTTCTTATCTGAATTGCTAGTGCGTTTCTCAAAATGGTATACTAAAGAAAAACGATAGAATATTCTAAGTGTACTATGCAATATATCAAAGCCAGACTTTTGGAGGGAATCTCATGACAGAGTTAAGTAATCTACCGAATATAGGGAAAGTATTAGAAGAAAATTTACGAAAGATTGGTGTGACAACGGAAGAACAATTTAAAGAAAAGGGAACGGAACAGATATTTTTTGAAATTCGTCAAAAGGTGGACAGTGGCGCCTGTCTCCATATGCTATATGGAATCGAAGGAGCGAGAAAAGGCAAGCCTGTGCAAGCTTTATCAAAAGAGGAAAAAGAAAAGTTAAAGCAATTCTATCGAAGCCTATGCTAAAAAAATAAGCAATGAAATCTGGACATGGTGGCTAGTTCCGGATTTCATTGCTTATTTTGATGTACCTTTTTTAAAAAAAGTTAATTGTTATAGACAGATGAGCAATCATTTTATTTTACTTTTCTGTTCAACATAATCGATAAAGTTAGAAAATATGAAGTGATTAAAAAAATATATATGTGAATTTAATAACATTGTTGAGTTTTTTTATAACTTCAAATAGAAATATACATAGCTTGAAAGAAGCAATGGAATTAATTTAATTTAATAAACAAGATAACTTAAACTAAAAATAGAACATATTTAATTACTGTTTTATTGGTATTCTGAGGATTAGGTATGTAAAAATTCATACAATTTTAATGTTTAATTTGTTATAATTTACTTGAGATTAAGATATCTATCATCTTTATAAACTGCTAAAAACAGCTGATTAATTAAAAAAATAACAATTTCAAAGGATAATCTAAGGCTTTTATATTTTTTGTAATATTAATAATAAATTAAAAGCGAATGGAACATCACAACTAAATAGAGAGGCAGGAGTTTAAATTTATGATCGAGTTTATTATCATTATTTTTTTCGGAAAAAGGGGGTTTAATAAATAGAGGTATATGCGATTTTTATTGTTCATCATTGAGCAATTTAAAGTGTCAACACAATATGGTTATTGACTTCATGCCAGAATGGAGGATCATTATGAAAAAGATAGTATCGTGTTTTATTGTTTTTCTTGTATTTGTAGGGTTCAACCCAAATGTTTCTGCGGCAACTTCAGGAGTCAATTCAGAAGTGTCTTATTCTGCAAATGGCATTGATTATTATGACGTCGGGGAAGATGAAATGATCCCGTGGCGCTTTAATGGTGCACAAATCAATCCTGGAAGTTCTCCAGGGATTTTTTCAACACAAGTGAAGCTATTATCTCAAAATCAACAAAGTGGTGTGGCAATGGTCATGGTTGATCTAAGTACGCTAGATAATACTGATGCGGAAAGAAGAAATCCTAGTGAGATGGAGCTGGAAGTTTTTCTAAATGGGACCTCATTAGGAAAATATCAGGTCGGCGAGCTATTCAGTCATACGAATCCATACCTAGATCCAAGTGTACGTATGATCGGAGTTCCATTTTCCATCGAAGGTGAAGTCGGTGATATAAATACACTTGAAATTCATGTTTCACTACCTGTAGATGCATCCAATGCTTCGCGAGTAGCTGAAATTAGAGTAAATGCCTCATTTACACCAATTGAATCCTATACGGTGAGTTATGTCGATGGCGTGGAGAATGAAGTTGTATTCGAGGATCAAACATTCAAACGTATCGAACCAGGAGCTGCGACACCTACTTTTGGTGAAGAGCCAACAAGAAAAGGTTATACATTCGCTGGTTGGAGTCCAACCGTCAGTGAGACAGTAACTAGCAACGTAATCTATACAGCAATATGGGAACCCGTTCCAACTTATCAGGTCAATTATACAGACGGTGTACCAGATGAAGAAATTTTTGCAGATCAAGTCTTTAAAGATTTAGTCGCCGGTTCTGCGACACCCACATTTAGTGGGCAACCTACAAGAGCTGGGTATACATTTAAAGGATGGGATAAAGCAGTAACTGATACAGTGACTGGTGATGTGACTTACACAGCTATTTGGGAACCTGTGATTCCACAAACCATCAATTACCAAGTAATCTATACAGACGGTGTAGAAAATCAAACTGTTTTCGATAATCAAGTGTTTTCAGATTTGACTAAAGGCGTAGCAACTCCGGCGTTTAGTGGAACGCCATCAAGAGAAGGCTATAAATTCATCGGTTGGACGCCAACTGTCAGCGAGTTTGTTGAAGGTGATATGACTTATACCGCACAATGGGAAAAATTGCCAAAAATCATTGAGCCTGTGTCACCACCAATCAAACAAGCAGAGGTAAAGAAAGTGAGTGAAACAGTCAAAACGACTGAAATAACTAAAGCGATAACAAAAGTAATGAATAAGGAACAAGTCACGTATACTAAAACCCCCATCAACCATTCAAGAAAAGTCAGACAGCTTCCGAAAACAGCAGAACAATCGATGTACTCGAATATCTTGGTTGGCTTGGGTATGATCATAGTCTTTATAGTAGCAATATACTGGTTGAAACGTTCAAAATCAGAAGGTAGCCGATAAAACTGAAAGATAATGCTCATGTAAAAAAATAGAATAGAGCAAAGAACTAGTAAATAAAAAAAGCATCACTTATAAAAAGACATTAAGTCAGATTTTTTTTGGAAACTCAAAAAAAGTCTGGCTTAATTATTTTCCTCTACGTAGCTATACTGAAAGCGTAAACAAAAAAAGGGGTGATCGCTTATGACAAATTGGCTGAACATTGAGGGGAAAACGATTATTGTAACCGGAGGATCTTCTGGTATCGGGAAAAGTATCGTCGAAAGTTTATTGGAACAACATGTCAATGTAGCAAATTTTGATATTAAAGATTCGACACTTAAACATCAACGATTATTGTTTGTAAAAACCAATATAACATTACGACAAGAGGTAGAAGCTGGAGTTGCAAAAGTAAAGGATCACTTTGGTACGATCGATGGGTTGGTCAACAATGCAGGAATCAACATTCCGCGCTTATTAGTGGATAAAAAGCACGCGCACGGGGAATATGAATTATCCGAGGAAGTCTTTGACAAAATCATCGCAATCAATCAAAAAGGTTTGTATTTGATGACTCAAGCAGTAAGTAGAATTTTAGTTGCTAAAGGAGAAGGAGTTATCATCAATATGTCTTCTGAATCAGGACTTGAAGGTTCAGAGGGACAAAGTGCTTATGCGGCAACGAAAGCCGCTGTCAACAGCTTTACTCGATCTTGGGCAAAAGAGTTAGGAAAATCAAATGTTCGGGTAATAGGGATTGCTCCAGGAATCATGGAGGAAACCGGACTACGCACACTTTCTTATGAAGAAGCCTTGGCCTATACTCGTGGCATCACGATTGAAGAGCTTAGAGCAGGTTATGCCAAAACAAGCACGATTCCATTAGGTCGAAGCGGGAAATTAAAAGAAGTCGCTGACTTAGTTAGTTACTATCTATCTGATCGTTCGAGTTATATCACTGGAGTAACCACAAATGTGGCCGGAGGAAAAACTAGAGGATAAAAAGTGGGGGAAGTAAATGACAGTAGTGAACAGATGGTATCAAATTCTACAATTACTGGTTACCCACAAAGAAATGAGAATCGGCGGGTTGAAACAAAAGCTGAATACAAGTACGCAAACGGTGAAAACCAGCATTGAATCTTTAAACGAAGAATTGATTGGAATTGCAGAAATCGTTCAACATAAGAATGCTTTTCATATCGAAATTGAAAATTTTGAAAAATTTGACTTGATAATGAACGGCAGTTTGAAGCGGAAGAGCGATTTTAATTCTTGCAGTAAAAGAGTTTTCTTTATTCTCAAGAAGCTGATCGAGCAAAAAGATTTTTTGCTGATCGATGATTTGTCAGAAGCATTAGGGGTCAGCCGAAGTACTGTCGTCAAAGATCTAAGAGTGATGAAAAAACTGATTTCCTCTTTTGATGTCGAAGTGATTGGAACGCCGAATCGTGGACTGCGTATGCGTGGAGAAGAACTGGATCTACGACTATTACACCTTCATTATGTACAAGAATATTTTGCAGAACGTCCATTATCAGAACGCACACAAGACTTCGTAGAGCACTTAGTTCAAAAATTTAATTTACCTAAAAATCAGGGTCTTCTTTTGAAAAAAACGATTTCTATTACAATGAAACGACTCCTTAAAGGAAATATACTGGTAGATTTGCCAAATGAGTATATGGACCTTATGACGAGTCACCCTGCTTTTGTCGAATTGATCCATCATTTGGAATATGAATATAGCATCACACTAAGCCAAACAGAACAAGCTTTTCTTAGTTTTCCACTTAATATAAGTGCCATCGCTGGCATGGATAAGTCTACTATTGATGAGCAAAAAATCGAACAGTTATTTCAACAAATGATAGAGAGAATCCATAAAAATTTACTAGTAGAATTTGATGAAACCTTCTTAGTTCATGAAATAAAAGAGCACTTCATTTACATGCTCAATCGTTTGATTTTTCGAATAGAGCTGCAAGATCTGTTCTATGGTGAAATCGAATCCCAATATCCTCTAGCCTATGAACTGGCAAAAATTGGTCTACAGCAGATTGGGGAGCAGTTACAACGAGTGGTTCCGACTGTAGAAATCAGCTATATTGCCTTTTATTTTGAACTTGCATTGAGGAAACAAACCAGTAACAACGAACACAAAGAAATTGCAATTGTCTGTAATACCGGAAAAGGAACAGCTTTGATTATTCGCCGTCAATTGGAACGGGTTTTGGGTCCTCAAATAAGCATGGTCCATTTTTCTGAGGAGGAGTATCAGCAGGAAGACTTAGACCAATATTTTGCTGTTTTTACAACCATTCCTCTGAAAAATGTAAAGAAACATACGCCAATCATTCGATTGATCAATCTATTCAACGAAACTTGGTTGCAAGAAGAGTGGCGTAAAGCAGAAAAGTTGAGAGCTGCAAATGTTCATCACTTAAAACTAGATTTTGAGATTTTAAATGAAAAGAAACCCTACAAACAAAATCTTGATCATATGCTTGAATCTCTTGAGAGCAAAGGTATGGTCGATCAAGAATTTAAGGAGCAATTGTTTATTAGAGAAAAGTTAAGGAGTACGATTTTTGAATATGGAATTGCTTTTCCTCATGCCATCAATAAAAAATCGGCTGAAATTATTTTATCAGTGGGGATCTTTAGGAAAGGGATCTCCACGATCAACGGACAAGTGCAAGTCGTCTTGTTGTTAGCCATTCCACAAGATCTAACGATGGAAAAAGAAAAAGAATTGCTAAAACTGTATGATCAGCTTTTTGCTGTTATTGGCGATCCTGAATTTAGAAGTGAACTATGTCGTTTGGATGATTTAGTTGGGTTACAAAATTGGATGATACGAAAGGGGGTCATAACATGAACTTCATATATATATTCGGCGCATTTGCACTTGCTGCTTACGGACTGCAAGTAATATTTGGAATGAAACAAATCAAACACTTTAATCAAATCTATCTAGAAATGCGCAGAAAAGGGAAGGTGGCTATCGGTCGTCGATCTGGAAAAATCAAAGCAGGAACGATCGTCATGTTTGCTGTCGATCAAAAAGGGATCATTATTGATGCGCGAAAGATGCAGGGCGTAACTGTCCTAGCAAAATTTCGTCTATTGCCACAATATATTGGAACAGATATCCACTACATCGACAACTATCATCCTTTGGTGCGAACAGAAAATAAATTGGTGCAACAAGCAATGGTAAATGCCAGAGAAATCTATTTGCGGGTAGAATTAGGCAATTATCAAGAAGAATCGCTACCTTCCCCACTTACGATGCTTGGCATTCAATTCAGTTTATGGAAAAAACAATACCTATCAAGAAAAAGGAGTGTTGAATAATGGAATATATCACAAAATTTGCGGAAGGCTTCATCGGTTTATTTGAAACGGGTGCGGAAACTTTTGTATCTTGGATGACTGGTATCGTCCCTGTAGTGTTGATCCTAATGGTAGCAATGAATACACTGATTGCTTTCTTAGGTGAAGAACGAGTAACTAAAGTTGCCAAACTATCAACGAAGAATCCCGTCACAAGATATTTGATCTTACCTTTTTTATCTGCCTTTATGTTGGGAAATCCGATGTCTTTTACAATGGCTCGCTTTTTGCCTGAATATTACAAGCCAAGCTATTATGCTTCTCAAGCACAATTTTGTCATACGAGCAATGGCGTCTTTCCCCACATCAATCCGGGTGAATTATTTGTTTGGTTAGGAATCGCCCAAGGAATCACAACCTTAGGATTGAATTCAATGGAATTAGCTGTGCGTTATATGTTTGTCGGAATTCTTATGAATTTTATTGGTGGCTGGGTAACAGACTTTACAACCGCATATGTTTGTAAACAACAAGGAGTCACTCTGAGTAAAACAGTAGAAACAGCGACAGAATAAGGAGGAAGTGAAAAAATGAGCTATCACAGTATTCGAGTTGTAAGAGGAACTGGTGGGTTCGGAGGACCATTAGTGATCACACCAACAGAGGAAAAACATAAATTTATTTATATTACTGGTGGGGGAGAAAAACCAGTAATCGTCGATAAAATTGCTGAATTGACAGGAATGGAAGCAGTCAATGGCTTTAAAACTTCTATCCCAGATAATGAAATCGCTTTAGCAATCGTTGATTGCGGAGGGACATTGCGTTGTGGGATCTATCCAAAAAAAGGAATACCTACGATCAATGTCGTACCAACAGGAAAAAGCGGACCATTAGCACAATACATTACAGAAGACATTTACGTATCGGCAGTAGGGGTCAATCAAATCACGCTGACTACTGAAGAAAGCACGGTCGGTCATTCTGACAACATAGGAAATAAGAGTGGGCCAACACGTGAATATAAATACGATACAAGCAAAAAAATTACTGAACAAAAAGCGGAACAGCAGAATTTTATTGCAAAAATCGGCATGGGTGCAGGAAAAGTAGTGGCAACTTTTAATCAGTCCGCACGCGAAGGTGTACAGACGATGATCAATACGGTCATTCCGTTCATGGCATTTGTTTCCTTGTTGATCGGGATCATACAAGGATCTGGTATCGGTAATTTCTTTGCTAATATCATGGCACCTTTAGCAGGAAATATTTGGGGATTGATGATCATCGGTTTTATCTGTTCCTTACCGTTTCTTTCTCCATTATTAGGACCTGGGGCAGTCATCAGCCAAGTCATTGGGACACTGATCGGGGTGGAAATCGGTAAAGGCAATATTCCGCCACAGCTCGCTTTACCTGCGTTATTTGCAATCAATACTCAAAATGCTTGTGATTTCATCCCTGTCGGATTAGGCTTAGAAGAAGCAGAGGCTGAAACAGTAGAGGTTGGCGTACCTTCCGTTTTATATTCACGCTTTTTAAACGGTGTACCCAGAGTGTTAGTCGCATGGATAGCAAGCTTTGGAATGTATAGTTGAATCTAGGAGGGAAAAAATGTCAGTTTATTCAACAAACGTAACTTCGATTGGGGCAGAAGCTACGCTATTCAAAGAAGAGAAGATCGTGATTCTATTTGGAAAAGATGCACCAGATATGCTATCAGCCTATTGTTATAATATTGAACTCCAGCCAATCCACGGAGAGATCAAAGTAGGACAACAGCTATTCGTCAATGAGACAAGCTATCGCATCACGTCTGTTGGAAGTTTGGTCAATGATAATCTAAAAGAGCTTGGACATATCACAATCAAGTTTGACGGATCAGTAAAACCTGAATTACCAGGTACTTTATATGTTGAAGGGAAAGAAATCGTAGAGATTGGTATCAAGACTAAAATCAGTATTAAATAAATTACAAAGCAACACATCTGTTGAAAGGATGAATAAAATGGAATTTATGTTAGATACGATCAATATTGAGAAAATTCGTTATTATCAATCGATCCTCCCGCTATCTGGAGTAACGTCGAATCCCTCAATCATCAAAAAAGAAAGAAAGATCGATTTGTTTGCTCACTTTAAAGAAATCAAGCAGTTAATTGGAAAAGCCAGTTTACATGTTCAAGTAGTTGGAGAAACAGCAGAGGAGATTTTAGCTGATGCCCAAGTAATCATGGATCACCTTGGTAAGGATATTTTCATTAAAGTACCAGTGAACGAACCAGGATTGGCTGCCATCAAACAACTGAAAGCCAAAGGAGTAAATGTCACTGCTACCGCTATCTACTCTGAAATGCAAGGATACTTAGCAATTGCTGCAGGTGCCGATTATGTGGCACCTTATTATAACCGTATGGAAAATCTAAATATCGATGCTGTTGCTATTATCAAAGCACTAGCAATGGAAATCGAACGAACGCAATCTCAAAGCAAGATCTTAGCTGCTAGTTTTAAAAATGTTGCACAAGTCAATCATGCTTGTCGTCAAGGGGCGCATAGTATTACTGCGTCACCAGATATCTTTACACAAGTATTCGGTATGCCTTCCATTCATAAGGCAGTGACAGATTTTAAGAAAGACTGGGAAGAGACATTCGGGGTCAAAGATGTGAAAGCATTAGAAGAATCAGAGCAATAAGTTCCTCTAAATAAAAAGAATAAAGAGTCATAGAATGGTTGATCTATCCGTTCTATGACTCTTTTTAAATAACGTCATATTTATTATTTCAACCATTATCAAATAGCCGCTGTGCAGTTTAAGCAACAATAGGTAGCTAACATCTAATGTCCATGTACATACAGTGTATATCGTATAAAATAAATTTTTTTTATGAAATTCAATGTACAATTATATCTACTTTATGACTGGATGTTTACTTAAAAAATAAATGGTTTATTTCATCTGTTGAATCAAGAATGGTTATATTCTTTTCTGTACCGATTTTGGTAAATAGGAGTGGAAATAACTGTTTTGGTTGACTCTTAGTAAATAGACCTTTATAACTGACAACTAGTCTTTCTAAGTGACATAATTTATATAAATAGTAGATTAAAAATAACCGTATGTATTTTTTGTAGCATGCTTTTATTAATGAAGGAGGCAGTTGATGAGGATCATAATTGTTGGAGGAAACCATGCGGGGATTGCCGCAGCACTTCGTATTCGTGAGGAATATCCAGACGATGAAGTAATCGTATTTGAAAAAAAAGATGAAATAACATTTGTCTCCCAAACAATCCCATTATTTTTGATGGGACATCAAGATATCCACTCCCAAGCAAATTATGCAACACCGCATGAAATTATTGCTCAAGGAGTGGATTTACGCATTCAAAAAGAAGTAACTAACATCGATGCGAAAAAGAAGACGTTGAATTTTAGAAATGTGTTAAGTCAACATGAGCACGAAATATCTTATGACCGATTGATCATGGCTGCGGGCTCGTATCCCAACCTTCCTCCAACTGGCGGAAAACTAAATGAGACACTTTTTCTTTTGAAAGAGCGTAAGGATGCTGAAGCAATTGAAAAATTTATATCAGAAGCCCATCATGCGGTAGTGATTGGCGCTGGACTGGTCGGCGTAGAAATTGCTCGTATCTTAGCGCAACGAAAAATGAAAGTCACTTTGATCCAGTCAAATGCAAGAATCCTTGACAAATATTTGGATGAGAATGCCGCAATCGAAGTAGAGAAGCAACTAGAAGAAGAAGGTATTCAACTATTACTAGGTACTAGAGTGACAAGTTACCATACAATTGATAAAAAAATCTGGAGCCGACCTAAAATCGAAGTTGAAACTTCTTCTGATTTGACTATCCGTGCAGATGGCGTCTTTGTTTCTGTTGGCTTCCGACCAAATTCGTTCTTATTAGCTGGACAAGTCGAAACCGGTGACCGTGGAGCAATCGTCGTTGATAAGTACATGTATACAACCGATGATTCGATTTTAGCGGTAGGGGATTGCTCTACGACTTATATGGACTTGACCAAAGAAAATATTTATAATCCTCATGCTTCCGATGCGTTTCGTCAAGGGCTGATCGCTGCTGTCAATATCCACGAGAAAAAGCAAGAAGTAGCAATGACCACAGGAACGTATAAATTCAATATGGATGGATTTACCATTGCGAATACAGGAATCACACTCAATCAAGCAAAAAAATTCGGATATGACGCAGAAGAGGTACACTATCAGAATCGTTATCTAGAACGTGGTGGTCAGTTTGTCCATGAATCAATCGTCAAATACTCACCAATTGAGAAAGGTAGAAAAAATCATTATTCAAGTATTTATCTTGTTTATGAAAAGAAAACTAAAAAAATCTTAGGATTGCAGGTCCTAGGAACAGTTGATATTTCTCAATATGTCAATATCATCAGTTTAGCAATCCAAAAAAACGTGACCGTGCCAGAAATTGAATTTACGGATTTCTTTTTTGAACATGGCTACAAGAATCCACTAGGTTTTACAAAAATATTAGCCTCTTTAGTTAGGGAAAAAGAAAGAGAGAGTGGTCGTGATGGCAAAGAAGAAAGATCAAATGAAATTAAATAAACCAGATAAAGAGATGTCAAAAAAACAAAAGCGAATGATTGAAGCTGGCGCACTGTTGACAGTTGGTGCTGGGGCATTTATCGGTGGCGTCACGATTCCAAATCTTTCTGCCTCTGCAGACAGTTCCTCTTTGTCCGAAAAGCGACTTGTTGAAGATGAGACCATCCAAGATATTGAACATACTTCTGTGGATGAATTAAATCAATCCTTACAAAAAGGTCAAAGTAGCAGTGTGAAGACAAATACTGGCTTTGTAGCTAAGTTAATGGATCAACTACCAAGTAAAGAAAAACTTTCTTCTATGTATGAAGGAGAAGGGATCAAAGTCAGTGATACCCATACGGCATATGATATCCAACAAATTTTGGGAATCAAAGATGCGGACGTTTATTACCAAACTTCTACTTTATCTACAAGTGATGCGCAAGTAATGAAAATGTCAAGCTATCGGCAATTGATCCAAGCAAATCCTAATGTAAAGGTAACTTCACAAGATAATTATAAAACGGTCTCTCCTCATTTATATGAATCCAAAGAAAAGGCTTATGAAGATTCTGCAAACTGGAAAGATTCAAAAGTAGTTGCAAGTACGAGAGAAAAATCCTTAAGTTTCTCATCTAAAACGAAACCTGAAAGCACCAACTTTACCGCGGATGATGGTGCAGTATTAGGAAATATGAAAATCGATACAGGTTTTTCTTTGAACGTGAAAGCAGAAAATGGGCAAGCAAAATTAACAGATGAAATCAAAAGCGACTTTGAAGATGCTATGGAGAAGAATTTTTCAATTACCTATGAAGGAAGTACCTATTATGCAGTTTATCATGATGAGTCTATTTCTACCGATCATGGTAAAAATCAAGCAGATGGTTACTTCACGTTTTCTTCATCGACCCATGGATTGCCTTTAGAGATCAACGGACATTACTTGGTTTCCCCTGTTCAGTTCGGTAGTACAGTGGACAGCTTGAAAACGTCTTTATCCTTGCACGGTGTAAGGAGTTTTGAGAACACAGATTCTTGGTTAAATACAGATGAATCCAATATCAATGTAAAAGTAAATTTCGTTGATCAATTAGCGGATGAAAATACAACTTACTATGAAATCCAAGCAAAAGATCAAGTGATCGAGTCATTGAAATATGAATATGTGACCGTTAGTTTAGACGAGCAAAAAGCCACTGATTCAACTACAGCATACGCAGATGAAATGTCGATGCCAACGTATAGTGGTTCTCAATCAGGTATTAGTCCTGGTGGAGCAGTCGATGGTAATCTTGCCGAAGACGCAGCTGGATTAGCAGGATGGAATCAGACAGCGACGTTTTCTGGTGGTGGGTATGGTGGTCACACGATTACAGCGAATTCGGCAGTAACTGTGAAAACAGGACAGGTTTCTCAGACAAACTTTTCTTCAGTTATAAGTACGGTCAATATAACAGTAGACGGTGTGTCTTATAATCAGTTTGTTGCTCAACCAATCATGGTCAATGGAGTTCAGTATGCTGGCTATTTAACCGGAGCAAATGGAAGTGGCAGTGATTTTACAATCGTTGTGAAAGATACGAACTTTAATATCTACCAAATTGGTGGAGAATTTGCTTATATTTCTTCCTCAATGACGGATATGGCCACACCAGATGCAACAACACCGGATGCAACGAATCCACAAGTTTCCCCAGGTACGACAACACCGGAAGTAGACCCAGGCGCCGGTGGAGGCGAAACTACCGATCCCGGCACAGGCACACCAGAAGTAGACCCAGGAACAGGCGGCGAAACCGATCCAGGTACGACGACGCCGGAAGTCGATCCAGGTACGGGAGGCGGAGAAACAGATCCTGGCACAGGTACGCCAGAGGTAGACCCAGGTACGGGAGGCGAAACTGATCCAGGTACAACAACACCGGAAGTAGACCCAGGCACAGGCGGAGAAACTACCGATCCCGGCACAGGTGGCGAAACCGATCCAGGAACGACGACGCCGGAAGTAGATCCAGGTACGGGCGGAGAAACAGATCCCGGCACGACGACGCCAGAAGTCGATCCAGGTACCGGAGGCGAAACAGATCCAGGAACAGGTACGCCGGAAGTAGATCCAGGTACGACCACGCCAGAAGTAGACCCAGGTACGGGAGGCGAAACAGATCCAGGAACAGGCACACCAGAGGTAGACCCAGGTACCGGAGGCGAAACCGATCCGGGCACAGGCACACCAGAAGTAGACCCAGGAACGGGAGGCGAAACCGATCCAGGAACAGGTACGCCGGAAGTAGACCCAGGCACGGGAGGTGGCGAAACCGATCCAGGCACAACCACGCCAGAAGTAGACCCAGGAACGGGAGGCGGAGAAACCGATCCAGGAACAGGTACGCCGGAAGTAGATCCAGGCACGGGCGGAGAAACAGATCTAGGAACAGGTACGCCGGAAGTAGACCCAGGTACCGGAGGCGAAACCGATCCAGGCACAGGCACACCAGAGGTAGACCCAGGTACAGGTGGAGAAACCGATACAGGCACAGGTACGCCGGAAGTCGATCCAGGCACGGGCGGAGAAACAGATCTAGGAACAGGTACGCCGGAAGTAGACCCAGGTACCGGAGGCGAAACCGATCCTGGCACAGGCACACCAGAGGTAGACCCAGGTACAGGTGGAGAAACCGATCCAGGAACAGGTACGCCGGAAGTCGATCCAGGTACCGGAGGAGAAACAGATCCAGGCACAGGTACGCCAGAGGTCGACCCAGGAACGGGAGGCGAAACAGATCCTGGCACAGGCACACCAGAAGTAGACCCAGGAACAGGCGGCGAAACCGATCCAGGTACGACGACGCCGGAAGTAGATCCAGGTACGGGAGGCGGAGAAACAGATCCTGGCACAGGTACGCCAGAAGTAGACCCAGGCACAGGCGGAGAAACTACCGATCCCGGCACAGGTGGCGAAACCGATCCAGGAACGACGACGCCGGAAGTAGATCCAGGTACGGGCGGAGAAACAGATCCCGGCACGACGACGC